>Ga0315546_1000035_pt1 | contig 93709 bp, 72 predicted proteins | sample SalMarSW160170MG_FD_203833 | JGI IMG/M metagenome (GOLD analysis project Ga0315546, IMG submission 203833) | Salt marsh sediment microbial communities from the Plum Island Ecosystem LTER, Massachusetts, United States - Salt Marsh Sediment SW1601-170 ...
CTGAAGCTTTATTTTCAGATAACTTTTTACGCCGGTGATCAGAATCTTCCTCCGATATCGGGTTATCCAGACAATATGGTATTGGGTTTTATATACAGTATGAGCCGCTTTATATAATTTCATATTTCTATTATAGCAAAGTACGAACGGAAGAAACAGGAAATAGCTCTCATCCCCACCCTTACAGGTGGGGATTTCCCGCTAGATTAAATAATTAAGTAACTAACCAACTATATATACTATCCTCTATAGGCCACAATTATTACCCACATCTTTTTCTTTTCTTCACTCAATACTATATACTCGATACTCGATACTGTTTTTTTATCTCCTGTCTTCTTCTTTCCTAACTATACGCTATTAAGGCATATACAATACACCCCTTCATCGAACTCTTGAATTCTGAACTTCTGACTCCCTCTTCCTCTTCACGAGATACGAGATGCTAGATACGAGATACGAATCTAGTTTTCAATCCAGGGCATCATGCTTCGCAATTCTTTCCCTACTTTTTCGATAAGAAAACCTGCTTCTCTATTACGCATAGCCTTAAAGTAAGGTCGTCCTACCTGATTCTCGATAAGCCAGTCTCTTGCAAATTCTCCACTCTGAATCTCGTCTAATATTTTTTTCATCTCTTTTTTAGTTCCCTCGGTTATAATTCTCTTGCCAGATTTTAAATCTCCATACTCTGCAGTATTACTGACACAGTCTCGCATATAAGTGATTCCGCCTTTATAAATCAAGTCAACTATTAGTTTTAATTCATGTAAACATTCAAAATAAGCAATCTCCGATTGATATCCGGCTTCTACCAAAGTACTAAATCCAGCCTGAATCAAAGCGGATACACCTCCGCAAAGTACTGCCTGTTCTCCAAAAAGGTCAGTTTCGGTCTCCTCTTTAAAGGTAGTTTCTATTACACCAGCCCGGGTTCCGCCTATTGCCCAAGAATAAGCCAGGGCAATTTCTTTTGCCTTTCCAGAATAATCTTGAAATACAGCAATTAAATTAGGTACGCCCTTTCCATCAACATACATTTTTCTAAGCATTTGACCGGGACTCTTGGGAGCCGCCATAATTACATCAACATCCTTCGGTGGAACAATTTGGCCAAAATGAATATTAAATCCATGAGAAAACATTAGAATATTCCCTTCTTGTAAATTTTCTTTTATACCTTTTTGATAATATACTTGGCTCTGTATTTCATCGGGAATTAAAATCTGTATTACATCCGCCTTTTTAGATGCTTCAGCAACATTCATAACTTTTAATCCATCTTTTTTAGCCAACTCTATAGACTTGCTACCTTCGTATAATCCAACAATCACATCGATCCCACTATCGTGTAAATTGAGAGCTTGTGCTCTCCCCTGACTTCCATATCCGATAACGGCTATGGTTTTTCCTTCTAAATATTCTTTTTTTACATCCTTGTCATAATAAATTTTTGCCATCTTTTTAATCCTCCTTTTTATTTCGGCATTTTTATTTAAACCCTAAAATAAGGCAGTTTTATATCCTGTTCTCAAACAGCCACTTTTTTATTTTTTGAAAAAATATTTATTCATCTTGTTTCTTCGAAGTAGATATATCTTTACTTCCTCTAGAAAGAGCAATCTTTCCAGTTCGAACAATTTCTTCCAACCCAAAAGGACGCAATAATTCAATCAGGGCATTAACTTTATCCTCTGTACCGGTTGTTTCAATTGTAATAATTTGGCTATTTACATCAATCACTTTTGCCCTAAAAATATCTACCGTTTGCATTACCTCTGAACGTATAAGCAAAGAAGCAGTATTTACTTTAATTAAAGCCAACTCTCTTTCAACTGAATTTTGAGGAAAAATATCTTTAACTCTAATTATATCAATTAATTTATTAAGCTGTTTGGTTATTTGTTCTAAAACCCGTTCATCTCCTTCGACTATAATAGTCATCCTGGAAATACCGGTTTCCTCGGTATGACCAACTGCCAGACTTTCGATATTAAAACCGCGACGAGTAAACAAGCTTGCCACTCTCGCCAAGACACCGGGAAGATCTTTAACTAAAACCGCTATAGTATGCCTCATAATTTATCAACTCCTATCATTTTAGATATAGGTGAGCCCGGATTCACCATAGGAAATACATTTTCTTCTTTAGGGATAAGACAATCAATTAAAACAAATTTATCTAAAGAAAGGGCTTTTTCTAAAGCAGGATATAATTCTTGCTTTTTATTCACTCTTATTCCCGTTCCTCCATAGGCTTCAACTAACTTTATAAAATCAGGGTTACCATTTAAAGTAGTTTCAGCATACCTCTTATTAAAAAATAATTCCTGCCACTGTCTTACCATTCCCAAATAACCATTATTCATAATAATCATGGTAATAGCTATATTATTCTTAACAGCGGTTGCTATTTCTTGTTGATTCATTTGAAAACTGCCATCTCCTGAAATACAAATCACCTTTTTTTCGGGACAACCCATCTTTGCACCAAGAGCAGCAGGAAAACCATATCCCATTGTCCCCAAGCCTCCCGAGGAAATAAAACTGCGAGGTTCGGTATATTGGTAATACTGGGCAGCCCACATCTGGTGTTGTCCCACGCTGGTAACAATTATTGTATTATCTTTGGAAATTTTGTTAATTGTTTCCATAATATATTGTGGTTTTAGCTCTTCGTTATTATTGTATTTTAACGGATATTTTCTCTTAAAATCTTCTACTATTTTTAACCATTCTGTTTCTTTCTTTTTATGAACATATTCATTTAATTTTTTCAATATATTCTTAATATCTCCTACAATGGGAATATCTACCAAAATATTTTTCCCTACTTCAGCCGGATCAATATCAATATGAATTATCTTGGCTTTCAAGGCAAATTCATCTAATTTTCCGGTAATTCGATCGTCAAATCTCACTCCCAAACCAATAATTAAATCCGCAGCACTAACAGCATAATTTGCATAAGCAGTACCGTGCATGCCCAACATTCCCAAAGATAAGGGATGAGTTTCAGGAAAGCAACCTAATCCCATTAAAGTAGTGGTAATTGGAATATTTGTCTTAAGTACAAAATCTTTTAACTCTGGAAAGGCATTAGATGAAATTACTCCTCCTCCCGCATAAATAATCGGCCTTTTTGCATTTTTAATTTCCTGTACTGCTGCTTTAATTTGTTTAACATTTCCACTAAAAGTTGGTTTATACCCATTCAGATAAACCTTTTTAGGATATTTAAATTCAGTCTGCGCTAATTGGATATCTTTAGGAAAATCTATTAACACTGGCCCTGGTCTTCCTGTTCGGGCAATATAAAAAGCTTCTTGCACAATCCTGGCCAAATCTTTTACATCTCTTGCTACATAACTATTTTTTGTAATTGGCAAGGTAATACCACTGATATCTACTTCTTGAAAAGCATCGGTTCCAATTAAACTGGTAGGCACCTGCCCGGTAAATGCTACCAAAGGAATAGAATCAAGGTGTGCATTAGCTAAACCGGTTACCAAATTAGTAGCTCCCGGTCCGGAAGTAGCCATGCAAACACCTACTTTACCGGTAGCACGGGCATACCCATCAGCTGCATGAGCTGCTCCCTGTTCATGCCTGGTAAGTATGTGTTTTATAGAAGTTTCACTATAAAGAACATCATATAGAGGCATTATTGCCCCACCTGGGATGCCGAATATTACTTTTACATCTTCCTTTTTTAAACATTCTACTACTATTTGCGCTCCAGTTAATCTCATATAACTCATCTCCTTCCTATAATTTGGAATAAATTAAAAGATAATCTCTAAAATTTACTTTTATTTTTGCGTATAAAAATACCCCAGCAAATAAATCCATTTCGTTAGTTAAAACAAAAGGGACCTATCCGCTGGGGTCTTTTATACCCACGGTGTAATACTAATACTTTAATATTAGTATTTTATACCACTCGGTCCAGACTCTAATCTTAATTGATTAGACGGAACCCTAGGCATACTCCCGAAAAATAAAAAAACCTTCATCTTTATCTTAGTCCATAAAGACTAAAATAGGGACGAAAGTTATTCGTGGTACCACCCTAATTTAATAAAGAAAAGAAGGGGTAAACCTTCCTTACCTTTATCCTTAATTGGTAAACAATATATAACGCCTTTGAGACGTCACAGGTTACTATGTAATTTCACCTGTGTATAAAATATTTGAAGGTGAGATCTTCGGCAAACTTATGTTACCAATTCGCACCAACCATTGGCTCTCTTTAACAATCTCGGTCAGCCTACTTTTTCCTTCATAGTTTACAATTTCTATTTGTTAAAAAATAGGTTACAACAATTAAGCTTAAATGTCAAGCAAAGTATAAAAATTTTTTTTATTCCCTAATACTCAAAGGTTTAAAAGTTTCTTACCGCTCCTTTGTCAGCGGGCCCTACAAAATCAGTATAGTATTTTAGATAGCCTGATTTTATTTTTGCTTCGGGCACCTTTAGTCTCTTTAATCTTTCTTTAATTTCATCTTCTTCCAGTTTAATGTTTAATTTTTTCTCCGGTATATCGATTTCAATTATATCTCCTTCTTCTACAATAGCTATTGGGCCACCCATGGCTGCTTCCGGAGCTATGTGCCCAATAGAAGCCCCCCGGGTAGCACCGGAAAAACGACCATCGGTAATCAAAGCCACATCTTTATCTAACCCCATACCAGCAATAGCCGATGTGGCAGTCAACATCTCCCTCATTCCAGGACCGCCTTTTGGCCCTTCATAACGGATTACTATAACATCTCCTTTTTTAATTTTACCTGCTAAAATGGCTTTAGTACTCTCTTCTTCTGAATTAAAGACCCTTGCTGGTCCTTGATGTTTTAACATATCAGGGTGAACTGCTGAACTTTTTACCACTCCACCTTGAGGAGCTAAATTACCTTTTAAAAATACAATACCACCTTTGGGATTATAGGAGTTTTCTATGGTTCTTATTACTTTATTATCCAATATGTGTGCATTTTCAACATTCTGACCGATATTTTGGCCAGTTACTGTAATCTCCCCTAAATTAATTATCTTCTTCTTGCTTAGCTCTTTGATTAGAGCTGAAATACCTCCTGCTCTATCTAAATCTTGAATGTGGTAAGACCCGGCAGGAGAAAGGCTACACAATTGGGGCACTTGTTCTCTTATGCGGTTTAAATCATCTATATCAAAAGGAATACCTGCTTCAAAGGCTATAGCTAAAGAATGAAGCATAGTATTAGAAGAACCTCCCAAGGCCATCTCCACAGCGATGGCATTCTCTATAGCCTTTTTGCTAATAATATCTAAAAATTTAACATCTTTTTTCAATAGCTCCATAATTTTCATTCCTGCATGTTTGGCTAACCTTATCCTACGGGCATCAACTGCTGGAATAGTTCCATTACCGGGGAGAGCTATGCCTACAGCTTCCGCCCAAATATTCATAGAATTAGCGGTGTATAAACCGGCACAGGAACCAACTCCCGGACAGGCATAATCTTCTATTTCTTTTAATTCTTGCTCACTTATAGAATGGGTTTGGAACTTTCCTACTGCTTCAAAGACATTACTCAAGGCAATGTTCTTCCCTTGGTGAAACCCGGCTAACATGGGTCCGCCACTTACCAAGATAGTAGGTATATTGACTCTTAAGGCACCCATAATCATTCCGGGGACTATTTTATCACAATTTGGGACAAGAACTAAAGCATCAAAGGCATGGGCTTTAGCCATTACTTCGATAGAGTCTGCTATTAATTCTCTGCTGGGCAAAGGATATTTCATTCCTTCATGATTCATAGCTATCCCATCACATATTCCTATAGTAGAAAATTCGAAAGGAACTCCTCCTGCCATCCTTATTCCATCCTTTGCTGCCTGAGCTATGTGTTTTAAATGAAGATGTCCGGGAATAATTTCATTAGCTGCTTGAGCAACCCCAATAAAAGGTTTTACCATCTCCTCATCTGTTACCCCTAATGCCTTAAGCAAAGAGCGATGAGGAGCTCTAATTACTCCTTTCTTTATTACATCACTACGCATAGTTTTTCACCTACTTTCAGTATTTTATCTTACAATAAGAGCTTAATGGATAAATCCATATTATTTCATTTATATTTTTTTATATTTTTTATTTATTAATAATTTTCAGTAATTTTCGTGCCGCCTCTTTTGGCCCTTTCTGTTCATATCCCGGAATACCCAGCCTCGTCCTTAACTGGCCAACTTTAATTTTATTTTCAAATAGTTTTTTGAAATATCTTAGGGCAATCCTCTCGTGTAATTCTTTATACTGTATAGGACCGAAAATATTAGCAAAATAGCTCCGCACCAAGCCTTTCTCTGTTGTAGTTCCCTTAGCTAGTCGAGTTCCCTCTCGAAAGACCGCAAGCGCTTCTTCTTCTGAAAAAAGCTCTTCAAAAATAGGATGATTATCATCTACTTCTTCGTAATTGTTAGCGTAAAGAAAATAATCTACTTTATATCCCTTTAACACTTCCTGCAAAGTAGTAATAGGTATAACCGCTCGAGCATTAATCTTATGAGGACTCATAATAATAGACCTATCAATTACCCCAAAAGCATAGCCAGGTTGCAAATCATCTAACCTGACAAATGCACCCACTTCAGTACCATAGCTTTTTATCTCTCCTTCTTCGGTTATCTTCAGAGATCCCATATCATCATAAATAATAGTCATATCGCGAATATATTCTTTAGCTAAAATTCTAAAAGCCTCTAAAGATTCTGATTTTCCTGTTCCTGTATCTCCCGCTATTACAAGATTATTAGATTTACTATTTTTTAAACAAATTCTTACCATTGCTCCATGAACAGGCAACCGGCCTTTCTTCATCATTACAATATTATGTAGAGTAAGTATCATCTTTTTGACATAGCCAAAATATCCCATTTCATCTCGGGCAGGCAATGCGGCTACTAAAAGATTGTTTTTCTCATCATCGTGAAAAACCGTAGGAGGGTTGCCATACTTCCGTAAGGAAGTGGGAGGGACACCATATAGATAAATCGCCTCAGGCATCCTTAGAAGTTCCTCGCCATGAGCTAATTCAAAAAGATTGGCCAGGGCTGTACCCAGACCAATAAATTTATTATAAAAATAGAAATAGATAATTAAATCTCCTACCTTTGCTGGGAAACAAAGCCAATCTCGGGGATTTATTTTTGCATCCTCTAAGGGATTTGTATCTACTTTCCTAAATTGTCCTGCTCTCTTATTCATTAAAGGATCAATAATAAGAGGTGGTTCGATTAAAATTTGAGTAATAAGAGGAATATCTCTTACTACTCTTTTATAAATCGAAGGAAGCTGATAATCTATACTGGTAGTAATAAGACCAACCTGGCAACCAGCAGGTACCTGGCGGTATATTCGCGGATGATTCCCGGTTACGTTTTCACAAATATTCCGATAGGTTTTTCTCACTAAATGATTAAGCTGTTCAATAGTTTGGTTAAAAGCCCGGTAAGGCTTTTCGCAAGATTTTACACCTCCATCCTCTTCTAAATCATATTTTATAAAAAAACGTTCATAGTCCCGCCAGAAGTCATATAACCTCTCTATAAATTGATGAAAAAGATAGGAATCTCTTAAAAGTAGCCTAAATTGAGAATTGGTTTTAGAAACCTCCTCTATACTGCTATCTTTACATAATAAAAGAAAACTATTTAATATAAACTCTTCTTGGATAGATTCGGGGATATCTTTAAAAATTCCTAATAGAGGAGAATCTTTTTTCTTCAAATATTTTAAATATTTTTGAAGTACTTTTTTAAATAACTCACTCTTTATCAACTCTTCACTGTCCTGGCAAATTCCCCTATTACTTTTAATAACCACTTGTTTATCATAAAAATGAAATTTCTCTTTCATTATGTTTCTATTTAACTCCTTACCTATTAAAAAATTCTTACTATCTAGAAAACTCTTTAGATTTTTTAGTAATCATGCTTACTGTTTTGATAAGAGTTACCTTTTCTTCTTGGGTAATCCGCCTTTTAATTTTCTATTTTTATATATAAAAATACCCCGACAAATAAATCCATTTCTTTAGTTAAAACAAAAGGACCTATCCGCTGGGGTCTTTTATACCCACGGTGTAATGTTAATACCTCTATATTAACATTTTATGTCACTCGGTCCAGACTCTTATCATAATTGATTAGACGGAACCCTAGGCATACTCCCGTAATTTGAGAATATAATATATTAAATCATATTGTATGTCAAGAAAACGAATTGGCTTAAAGTTCAAAATTCCTCTTGTAAACCTCGTAAGAATTTAACGGCTTAAATCAATTATATTCATCCCAACTTTTTACTTTCAAATCTTTAAGCTCAATATTGTTTAGCGCTTCTACCAATCTTTTGGCAAGTTTTATATTGGTTATCAAAGGAACATTAGAATCAACTGCTTTTCTCCGGATGAGATAATCATTATCTAATTCTTCCTTTTGAGCATTTTTAGGTATGTTTATCACCAGATCAATTTTTTTATCAGCAATATAATTAAGTGTATTTGGTTCTTTATTTTCTAAAGGCCAATAAAGAACTTTCGCTTTAATGTTGTTAGCTCTCATAAAGTCAGCAGTTCCTTTTGTAGCGTAAAACTTAAACCCCATTTTTTCAAGAATTTTAGAGCTTTCCAAAAACTCTGCCTTACTATCTATGGGGCCAGTAGATAACAAAACTGTTTTTTTAGGCATCTTAAAACCCACCGAAATAAGACTTTTTAAAAATGCTTCATTAAAATCATCACCCAAACAAGCAACCTCTCCGGTAGAAACCATTTCTACTCCTAAAACTGGGTCTGAACCCTTTAATCTGGTAAAAGAAAATTGTGGTGCCTTTACTCCTACATAATCTAAATCAAAAGGCGAAATATTTATTTTAGGCATATTTTCACCCATAATAATTTTAGTAGCTAACTCAATAAAATTTATTTTTAATACTTTAGAAACAAATGGAAAACTCCTGGAAGCTCTTAAATTACATTCAATTACCTTAATCTCATTGTCTTTGGCGATAAATTGCAAGTTAAAGGGGCCACTAATGCTTAAAGATTTTGCAATTTTTTGGGTAATTATTTTAATCTTTCTCATTGTTTCTAAATAAGTTCTCTGAGGAGGCAATACTATTGTGGCATCTCCCGAATGAACCCCTGCATTTTCAATATGTTCAGAAATAGCGTAACAATATACTTCTCCTTTATTAGCTACAGCATCTATCTCTATTTCTTTAGCTTTAACTATAAATTTACTGACTACTACCGGATGTTCCGGACTGATATCTGAAGCCTTTTTCAAATACTTTTTTAGCTCCCTTTTATTTAAAGCAATGCTCATTGCAGCACCACTAAGGATATAACTTGATCTAATCATAACTGGGTAACCAACTCTATTAGCGAATTTTTCTGCCTCTTCTAAGCTGGTTAGTTCTTCCCATATTGGTTGATCTATATTAAGATTATCCAGCAATTGAGAAAACTTATGCCGATCTTCAGCAATATCTATATTTACAGGATTAGTCCCCAATATTTTAACCCCCATTTTATGAAATTTTAGGGCTAAATTATTGGGTATCTGACCTCCCATTGATATTATTATTCCTAAAGGATTTTCTTTTTCGTATATATCCCATACCCTTTCAAAGGTAAGTTCATCAAAATATAGTTTATCACAGATATCATAATCAGTACTGACTGTCTCCGGATTATAATTTACCATTATAGTGTTATACTTTAAATCTTTTAAGGTTTTTACTGAATTAACACAGCACCAGTCAAATTCTACCGAAGAACCAATCTTATATGCCCCTCCACCTAAAACAATAACTTGTTTTTTATCTTTAAAATTAAAATCATCCTTGCAACCATTATAAGTTAAATACAGATAATTAGTCTTTGCCGGATACTCTGCAGCCAGGGTATCTATCTGTTTTACGCAAGGTACAATGCCTAATTTTTTCCTCTTTTCTCTCACTGCCAATTCATCAGTTTGAGTAAGCATTGCTATTTGAATATCAGAAAACCCTTTTTGCTTTGCTTCTTTTAGTAAATTTTCCGGCAATTCTTTTATTTGATATTGTTGCAACTTTCTTTCAATTTCTACAATATTTCTCATTTTATATAAAAACCAGGGGTCAACCTTAGAAAGCTGGTAAATTCTTTCTATAGAATATCCTCTTTTTATTGCTTCCACGATAGCAAACATTCTTTTATCCGTTGGTTCTTTGAGTTCTGTGTTCAAATCTTTAAATTTAAGATTATTACAAACCAGACCATCTATCCCTATATCTAACATTCGAATTGCTTTTTGAAGCACCTCTTCATAACTCCTGCCAATAGCCATTATCTCCCCAACAGATTTCATCTCAGTATTTATATTCGAACTGACTTTTTTAAATTTTTGTAAATCCCATCTCGGATATTTAAGCACAATATAATCCAAAGCTGGTTCAAAACAAGCTGAAGTTTCCCTGGTAATAATATTATCTAATTCAGTTAAGCTATAACCTAAGGCTAATTTTGCCGCAATAAAAGCAAGAGGATAACCAGTAGCTTTAGAAGCTAAAGCAGAACTACGGCTTAACCTGGCATTAACCTCAATTATCCTGTAATTTTGAGATTTTGGATTAAGGGCAAATTGCACATTACATTCACCAATAATACCTAAATGTCTTATTAATTTTATGGCAATAGATCTCAATTTAAAATTTTCAGCAGCAGTTAAAGTTTGTACCGGTGCAATTACTATACTTTCACCGGTATGAATCCCCATAGGGTCCACATTTTCCATAGAACAAACGGTTATGCAATTATTATAACAATCTCGGACAACTTCATATTCTATTTCTTTCCAACCGTAGAGATATTCCTCAATTAAAACTTGTTTAGTAAAAGAAAATGCTTTTTCCGCAATCTTTTTTAATTGTTCCCTACTATGTGCTATGCCAGAACCTAAGCCACCCAGGGCATAGGCTATTCTACACATAATTGGATAACCTATTTGTTCTGCCGCATTTAATGCTTCTTCTACATTGGCCACTGAACTACTTAAAGGGGTTTTAAGATCTATTTCTTGTAATTTTTTTTTGAATAATTCTCTATCCTCTGTGTTTTGAATTGCCTCCACAGAAGCCCCTAATACATCTACTTTATATTTTTTAAATATACCCCTGGTAAATAATTCAACCCCTACATTTAATGCAGTTTGACCTCCAAATCCTAATAATATTCCTTCGGGTCTTTCTTTTTCAATTATTTTCTCTACAAAGTAAGCATCAACAGGAAGAAAATATATTTTATCAGCCAAATATTCAGAAGTTTGAACAGTAGCAATATTTGGATTAACCAAGATTGTTTTAACTTCCTCTTCTTTTAAGGCCTTTATCGCCTGGCTTCCAGAATAATCAAATTCGCCGGCTTCTCCAATCTTTATTGCACCTGAACCTAAAATCAATACTTTTTTAAACTTTCTTTTTTTCATCATCATCTGATTGCCCTCAAAAACATATCAAAGATAAACTCTGTATCATCCGATCCGGGAGAGGATTCAGGATGAAATTGTACTCCAAAAAATGGTTTAGAAATATGAATTATACCCTCATTTGTCTTATCATTATTATTATAGAACCACTCTCTCCAATCCTGAGGCAGCGTATCTGAATCAATAGCATAACTATGGTTTTGAGAAGTGATATAGCAGCGATTAGTTCCTATCTCTATACAAGGTTGATTTTGACTTCTATGACCATATTTCAATTTATAGGTATTTGCTCCAGCAGCAAGCCCTAAAATTTGAGAACCAAGACAGATCCCCAGAATAGGAATATTTTTTGAGAAAGCTTTTTTAACAAACTCTATCGTCTCCCTACATTTTTTTGGATCTCCTGGACCATTAGATAATATGATGCCATCAACCTTTTCTTCTAAAAAATTATAATTCCAGGGTACTCTAATAACAGTAATATTTCTATTTAGAAATGATCTAATAATATTATTCTTTACCCCGCAATCCACAACTAACACTCTTCTCTTGCCCTTTTTATATATTATTGGCTTTTTTACACTAACCTCTGATGCCAAATTTCTTTGGTTTGAATCTTCAAATTCAATCTTCTCTTTATCGTAAACAATCTTTCCCAACATAGTTCCTTTTTTTCTAATCTTTTTGGTGAGTTCTCTGGTATCTATTCCGTATATTCCCGGAATATCATATTCCTTCATCCACTGAGCTAAAGATTTCTTTGCATTCCAATGGGAATAATTTTCTGAGCAATTTGTCACAATCAATCCTTGAACTTGCATTTTATCTGATTCAAAATATTTCAATAGACCATCTTCTTTTTCGTAACCTGGAACTCCATAATTTCCTATTAAAGGGTAAGTAAAAATTAATATTTGTCCATGATAAGAAGGATCGCTTAAACTTTCCGGATAACCGATCATTCCCGTATTGAATACTACTTCTCCTGATACCTCTCTTTTACTTCCAAAGGCATGGCCTTGAAAAACAGAACCATCTTCTAATATAAGTTTAACAGCTTGCTTATTTTGATACACATCAAATCCTCTTTTTATTTATAAAAAAATCCCGTCCCCTGATAATCTTCATTATCACAATAAGCTGGTACACTTTTGCCAAAAGATATCATAAATACTGTATTTGTGATAACATTATTGTATAAATCTATTCGGTCATATTTATTCCATAGCATCTATAACCGCTTTAGCATATTCTACTGTCCCGGTGTTACCACCGAGATCGCGAGTTAAATATTTTCCTTCCTCTAATGCTTTTACTACAGCTTTTTCTACTCTATCTGCTGCCTTACTTTCCCCCAAATACTTTAACATCATCACTCCTGCTAATATAGTAGCAGTAGGATTAGCAACAAATTTCCCTTTATGTTTTGGTGCAGACCCATGTACTGGTTCAAATACTGCCTCTTTGTCTCCTATATTAGCCCCTGGTACCACTCCAAGACCACCAACCAGCCCTGCAGCTAAGTCAGAAAGTATGTCTCCATAAAGATTGGGCATAACTAAGACATCATAGTTATTGGGTACCTGAACTAATTTCATACTCATTGCATCTACTATCATTTCCTCAAAAACTATCTCTGGATACTCTTGAGATACCTTCCTAACGCACTCTAAAAAAAGCCCATCTGTATATTTCATTATATTTGCCTTATGTACCACGGTGACTTTTTTTCTTTTTTCCCTCTTAGTTAATTTAAAAGCAAACCTGGCTATTCTCTCGCTAGCTTTCCTGGTTATAATCTTTATACTTTCAGCAGCATCTTCTCCTATCTTATGCTCTATCCCGGCGTATAAGTCCTCTGTATTCTCTCTAACTATCACTAAATCAATATCCGAATATCGAGAGGGTACACCTTTATATGATTTTACTGGTCTAATATTTGCATATAATTTTAACGTCTGTCTTAATGCTACATTAACACTTCTAAAGCCGGTACCTATAGGAGTAGTTATGGGTCCTTTTAGGGCTACTTTATTTTTTTTAATGCTATCAATCACATAATTAGGAAGAGGTGTACCAAATTTTTGAATAACTTCTTCACCAGCTTCCACAATTTCCCAATTAATTTTCACGCCGCTTGCTTCTAAAACTATTCGAGCCGCCTTGATAACCTCCGGCCCAATTCCATCTCCCGGAATTAAGGTAATATTACAAGTCAATTAAGTTACCTCCTACCAATATAATTATTCTTTTCCTTTTCCTTTAGATTTTATTAGATTTAAAAGACCTCCCTGAATTATCATCTCTCTCTGTCGGAGAGTAATATCTAAAATCATCTTATATTCTTTGCCCTTGGTCAAATTTTTAAGTTTAATCGTTCTGCTCTTGACCTGGGAAATGGCATCTTCTATTAAAAGTTCGTCTATTTCTTCTATATCATCATAATCTTTTGGATTTTCAAATACCAAAGGTATTATTCCATTATTTACAAGGTTCGCCTGATGTATTCTCGCAAATGATTTTGCCAAAACAGCTTTTATTCCAAAATACAGAGGGACGAGAGCAGCATGTTCTCGACTTGATCCTTGTCCATAATTTATGCCCCCAATAATAAAGCCACCTCTGTTTTCTCTTGCTTTCTTCGGAAAATCCCTATCGCAAGGAGTCAAACAATAATTAGAAAGATAAGGTATATTTGATCTATAAGGAAGAAGTTTTGCATTTGAAGGCATTATATGATCTGTAGTGATATTATCCCCTACTTTTGTTAAAACTTTTCCTTGAACCTCCGGACTTAAGGGCTTACCTAACGGAAACGGTTTTATATTAGGTCCTCTTATTATTTCGACCTCTTCGTAATTATTAACTGGTGTTAAAATCATATTATCGTTAATTAAAAATGTTTTAGGCATTTTAATTTCAATATAATCTTTTAATCCGAATTCTCTTGGGTCAGTAAGATAACCGGTAATTGCTGATGCCGCAGCAACTTCGGGACTTACTAAGTAAACTTTTGCCGAGAGTGTACCTGATCTCCCTTTAAAATTCCGATTAAAAGTTCTTAAAGACACGCTATTTGTTGGTGGAGATTGTCCCATACCAATACAGGGGCCACAGGCACACTCAAGAATTCTTGCTCCTGACATAATTAACGATGCCAAAATTCCATTTTGAGCAAGCATAGACAGAACCTGTTTTGATCCCGGCGCTACTGCCAAAGAAACATGTTCTGCTATAGTTTTATCTTCGAGAATTCTTGCCACCCTTACCAAATCGCCATAAGAAGAATTTGTACAGCTGCCTATAACTACCTGATTAACCTTGAGCCCTTTTAAGGAGGATACAGGCACTACTTTATCCGGGCTATGAGGACAGGATGCCAGAGGTTCTAATTGGGAAAGATTTATCTCTATCTCTTCATCGTAAATTGCCCCATCATCAGCTTTTATTTCGAAAAAATCCTTCTCTCTTTTTTGAGCTTTTAAAAAATTAAAGGTAATCTCATCACTCGGAAATATAGAAGTCGTTGCCCCCAGTTCAGCCCCCATATTAGTGATTGTTGCTCTTTGAGGAACAGATAAGTTCTTTACGCCCTCACCAGCATACTCAAATATCTTGCCAACTCCACCCTTAACAGTTACTCTTCTTAAAAGCTCGAGTATAATGTCTTTTGCCGAAACCCACGGATTCAATTTCCCTATAAGACTAACTTTTACTATCCTGGGCATTGTAATGCAATATTCTCCGCTTGCCATAGCCACAGCTATATCAATCCCTCCTGCCCCTATAGCCAGCATTCCCATACCACCAGCAGTGGGGGTGTGACTGTCAGAGCCTAAAAGCGTCTGTCCTGGAATTGCAAACCTTTCTAAATGAACCTGATGACATATGCCATTACCTGGTTTTGAATAATATATCCCATACTTCTTCGCCACTGTCTGGATATAAAGATGGTCATCAGCATTTTCAGGTCCTGCTTGAAGAGTATTGTGATCAATATATGCCACAGATTTTTTTGTTTTTATCTTATTAACGCCAAGTGCTTCAAGTTGTAGATATACCATTGTTCCGGTAGCATCCTGAGTAAGTGTCTGATCAATACTTATTATTATTTCTTCTCCTGAAATCATCTTTCCGCTTACCAAATGCTCACTTATTATCTTTTGTGCAACCGTTAATTGCAACTTAAAAACCTCCTAAATTCAAAATTCAAAACTATTTTTCTAATAAACTATTGCTTTTAATTATATAGGGGCTGGATTTATCCGACCCGATTCCTTACGGGTCCGATGGATCGAAACCGGGCGTTTCACCCTTACCCTGTCCTCTTCCTTCAATGGAGAAGGTTATTAAAGATTCCAGTTCTTCATCACTAAAACTAGTTACCCTACCTTTTGCATATTCTTTGTCAATGTATTCCTTTAACTTTAAAACCATCGGATCTCTTTTGTTTATTCTTCTTTCCCCTTCTAATTTAAAATATTTATTCATCCAAACAGCAATCCCAGCCAGCCCTGAATGCGAACCAACTGTTACTACCACAGGCCTATTCAATATCCTTTCTGTATCAAATATGTTATAAATTTCTTCATCCTTTAATATTCCATCTGCATGAATTCCTGCCCTAGTTCTATTAAAAGCCTTTCCTATAAAAGGAGTTCGAGATGGTATTTGATATTTCAGCTCCTTTTCGAAATAATTAGCTATCTCAGTTATAACTTCCAATTTTATATTTTTTATATTTCTTCTAAGTTGAGCATACTCAACAACCATTGCTTCCAGTGGGCAATTTCCCGTTCTTTCACCTATTCCTAAAAGAGAGGCATTCACAGCTGAGGCACCATAAAGCCAGGCTGTAGTGGAATTGGTTACAACTTTATAAAAATCATTATGCCCATGCCACTCGATCCATTCTGAAGGCACCTCAGCATAATGTCTAAGTCCATATATAATGCCTTGCACACATCGCGGTAAAGCTGCTCCCGGGTAAGAAACGCCTAAACCTAAAGTATCACAAGCCCTTATCTTGATAGGCATTTTAGTTTGTCTGGAAAGTTTCATAAGCTCATTCGCAAACGGAACAACAAAACCATAAAAATCTGCCCTGGTAATATCTTCAAAATGACACCTGGGAATTATTCCATTCTCCAGAGCTAATTCTACAATAGAAATATATAATTCTACTGCTTTTCTCCGAGTAAGATTGAGCTTTTTAAATATATGATAATCAGAACAAGGGACTAATATCCCTGTCTCTTTTATGCCCATCTCCTTAACCAATTTAAAATCCTCTTCTTTAGCCCTTATCCAGGTTGTCACTTCAGGATACAGATATCCTCTACTTAGACATTTTTCTACGGCTTCTCTATCTCTTTTGGAATAGATAAAAAATTCTGTCTGTCTTATTACCCCAGATTCATTATCAAGTTTATGAAGAAAATCGAAAATTTTCAGCATCTGATCCACCGTATAAGGAGACCGAGACTGCTGCCCATCCCTAAAGGTCGTATCAGTAATCCAGATTTCATCAGGAACAACCATAGGAACATGTCTATGATTGAAAGTTACCTTAGGTATCTCTTTATAGGGCATTATCTCCCGGTAAAGATTTGGTTCTGCTACATCCTGAAGGCTATGTTTATATACAGCCTGTTCTATAAGATTGGTACGCTCACTAAACTCTACTTTCGCCATCTGATCACCCTCCTTTAACCTGGTTAGACTTTACTTAATAAATAGATTAACCTAAAAATTTAAGGCCAGATTCCTCGGACCTTCATTGCTTCCGCTACCTGTGATACAGCATATATGTATGCTGCAGTCCGATTATCTATTTTCTCCCTTTGAGCAATCTTTAATACTTCATTGAATGCCTTTACCATTAGCTTCTTTAATCTTCTATTTACCCTTTCTTCATTCCAGAAATAGCCATAAAGACCTTGTACCCATTCAAAATAAGATACAGTGACACCACCGGCATTAGCTAAAATATCGGGGATCATAAAAACTTCTCTCTGGTATAATATTTCATCTGCTTCCGGAGTGGTAGGTCCATTTGCGGCTTCAGCTATTATTTTTGCTTTTATATTATTTGCGTTTTTCTCAGTTATTACTCCTTCTAAAGCTGCCGGCACTAAAACATCACATTCTATTTCTAATAAATCTTTATTGGAAATGAATTCTGATTTCGGAAAACCTTTAACCGTACTTGTTTTAGTTTTATAATCTAATATTTCTAATGGATCAATCCCTCGGAGATTATAGGCTCCACCTTTAGAGTCACTAACCCCGATAATTTTATATCCTTGTTCATGAAGTAATTTAGCAGAGATTGAGCCGGCATTCCCATACCCTTGAATTACTACTGTAGCCTCTAAGGGATTAATATTTAGCTTTTTTGCAGCGAGTTCTACCGTATAAGATAAACCGCGAGCAGTAGCTTCTTTTCTACCCTCTGAACCCCATAATTCTAAAGGCTTCCCGGTTATAGTGGAAAAACTTGCCTCTCCAGTAAGTTTATTATATGTATCTATATACCAACCCATAATCTTGGGGGTAGTATAAACATCGGGTGCAGGAATATCTTTTTTAGGACCGATAATAGATGAAATTTCATAGATATATCTTCGGGAAAGTCTTTCTAATTCCCCATCTGACATTTCTTTTGGATTACAAATTATTCCTCCCTTGGCTCCACCATAAGGAATTCCCGCAACAGCACACTTCCAGGTCATCCAGGCAGAAAGAGCTTTCATTTCATCCAAACTAACATCAGGATGATATCTTACTCCACCTTTTGCTGGTCCTCGAGCAGTATTATATTGTGATCTAAAACCGGTAAATACTTTCACCGCTCCATTATCCATCTTTACCGGAATAGAGACCATTAAAACTCTCTCTGGTTCTTTGAGTTGGATCAAAATATTAGGATCTAAATTCATTATAGAAGCAGCTTTTTCTAACTGCAGCTGAGCTACTTCAAAAGTATCTATTTGATTAACATCTTTTTCTAACTGTATTTGTAACATTTCAAAAGTATCTATTTGATTTGTCATTATTATTTTCCCTCCTAAATAGTAGAATTTCTTGAATTACTATAAATGTTTTTTACCTTTAACATTTAATATTAAGAATAGAATAAAACCATACCACCTCCTGTTTTCTCTTTGTTTACTTCAATACAAAGACCTACTTACAAAAAAAATAAGAAGCCCCCTTAAGACAAACATTGTCAAAAAAGGACTTCTTTGGCCTTGTTGAAATAATTAGGCTTCTTTGCCGTTTATTCTACTCCCTTGTAGAAACTTAAAACATTTAATTATCTTTTATCTTCCTAATTATATTTATAAAATAATAATTAAGCTCCATACTTCCCTAATATTTAATAATTTATAATAGTTTAATTTATATTATGTTTGGGATATGTTAATTCATTTTATTTGCCGAATTTCATAAGAAAGTATTATGGCTTCGGCAATCTCCTTCATAGAGATTCGTTTATCCATACTAGATTTTCTGATTAAAGAAAAAGCATCACTTTCATTTATGTTCCTTTCTTCCATTAATATTCCTTTTGCTCTCTCTGTTTTTTTTCTGGTATTTAATTCTTCCTGAATTATTTTAGTCTTAACTATTAATTCAGTTTTTTCAATAGCTACTGCTGCCTGATTGGCAATGGTACTTAAAAGAGTAATCTCGGCTTTGGTAAATTCATAAGACTTATTTGTATAAACATTAAGTACGCCAATAACTTTATCTTTTACCATCATAGGGATGCTCGCCATAGAAATTAAACCTTCTTTCCTGGCAAGTTTTTTTTCTTTGTATTGTTCCTCTTTTAATACATCAAAAATTAGCTTTGGTTTTTTTTCTCTAGCTACCAATCCTACTATGCCTTCATTTAATTTTATGGTTCTTTTATTCAGATATTCCTGATGCATCGATTGGGTAGCTTTAATATTAAATTCTTGTTTTTTTTCATCTATTAACCACACATTACAAACCTTTGCTTTCATTACATTTGCAGTTAAGGTTACGATAAGTTTTAATATATCCTCAAGGTAAAGGTCAGAAGTTATAGCTCTACTTATTTTGTTTAATGTTTTTAAATAACCTTCATAATCTAAATTATTCATAATTCTCCATGCTATTCATTAAGATAAATATTTTTCTTTATTTCTTTATTTAATTAAAGCATTAAACACTTTTACTTATAAAAAAACCTGAAAAATAGGTAATGATAATATTAACAGAACCTATCTCTCAGGCTTTTATCCTAAAAGTGTAGTATCGATTAGATACCTTGTGCCGCTTGGTCCAGACTCTAATAACTATTTAGACGGAACCCTAGACACACTTCTGTAGACATATTTTATTTTCCAAAATTTTATCATCATTTATAAACTTTGTCAAATTTTAGCTAACAATAAATTGTAGTATCAAGTATATAGTATCGAGTATCGAGTTAAGAAAGAGAAAGAAAAGATAGAAAAAAGTAACATTCTTCTTTTTATCTTACTACCCCACTAAAGTTTACACTATCCTAACAATTATACATGTCTATGTTTTTGCTGATTTTTTTAGGGGCGTATGTAATAGCCCCTACTTTTTTCTTTTTCTTTACTATACGCTCTACGTTAAATGCTATCCGCTATTTTTTTCTTCACGATATACGATATGCGATATACTAATTTATAGTTTATGAATAAAGATACCACTTCGCAGTTTAGGTTCAAACCAGGTCGATTTGGGAGGTATTAGTCTTTCTGCATCAGCTACTTTCATCAGTTCTTCTATAGAAGTGGGATACAAGGAAAAAGCCGCTTTCATACCTGTCTTTACTCTTTTCTCTAATTCCTCCAAACCCCTAATCCCTCCTACAAATTCTATTCTCTGATCTGTTCGAGAGTCTTCTATCCCCAAAACAGGGGTGAGTAGATTATTTTGCAATATCGATACATCGAGACTATCTACTGCATCATCTTCACCAAAAGTCCCCGGTTTAGCAGTTAGTTTATACCAGGAGTTATCTAAATACATACCAAAGGTATGTCTTGCTTCTGGTCTGTAGGGACCTTCCCCCTTATATTTTTTAATGCTAAATTTTTCAGATATTTTCTGGATAAATTCTTCTTCAGAATTTCCTGCTAAATCAGCTACTACCCGATTATAATCCATAATATATAGTTCATCATGTGGGAAAAGGACAGACAGAAAGTAATTAAACTCTTCTTTCCCGGTATAATCTTTAAATTGTTCCCTTTTCTTCAGCCCAACTTTGGTCGCTGCTGCTGCCCGATGGTGACCATCGGCAATATAAAGATAATCAATTTCGGCAAAGAATTCTACTAACTGCCGAATTGTTGATTTATCATCAATTACCCAGCAGGTGTGAGTGATTCCATCCTCTGAAGTAAAATCATATACCGGTTTTTCTTCTTTGGTCCACCTGCTTACAATTTGCTTTATCTCATCTTTTGCTTTGTAAGTAAGAAAAACCGGACCGGTATTGGCACCAGTAAAATCAATATGATTTAGGCGGTCTTTTTCTTTATCTTCCCGGGTATTTTCATGTTTTTTAATCTTTCCTTCAAGATAATCATCAATAGAAACACAGACCACTAATCCGGTTTGAGCCCTTCCTTTCATTATCTGTCTATAGATATAGATCTTCTCCTGCTCATCCTGTAAATATACTCTTTCCTTAATCAACTTATTAAGATTTTCGCTGGCTTTTTCGTACACCTTTTGGTCATAATGGTCTACGGAAGAGTCTAAATCTATCTCTGCTTTATTCACGTGAAGAAAGGAATAAGGATTGTCTTTTACCAATTGGCGGGCTTCTTCGCTATTTAAAACATCATAAGGTGGTGATGCTACTTTGGTCACTAACTCCGGCTCAGGCCTAAAAGCTTTAAATGGTTTAATTACTGGCATTTTTTTCTTCCTTTTAATTTAAATATTTTCTTTGATAATGGAAACAATCTCGGCTCCGATTCTCTTTTGGGCTTCCTTGGTAGATGCTCCGATATGGGGAGTGACTGAAATTTTTTCATGTCTTATCAGCTCTAAATTCTGGGGAGGTTCTTCGGGAAATACATCAATACCCGCTCCGGCAATCTTCCCGAAATTTAAGGCCTCCAGTAAAGCTGCCTCATCTACCACGCTCCCCCGGGCACAATTAATAAGAAACGCTCCATCTTTCATTTTAGTAAATTCTGTTTTACTAATCACGGGAGATTTATCTTTATTTCCCGGTACATGCAAGGAAACAAAATCCGAATCAGCCAGAAGTTCATCCAGGGAAACAAAAGAATATTCGGGACAATCTTTGGCTGGTCCCAAGATATCATTATAGATAACCTTCATCTCTAACGCCTTCGCCTTTTTAGCTAATTCTCTTCCGATTCTACCAAATCCTATAAGCCCTAAAGTTTTACCGGAAAGCTCTATCCCTTTATACTGTTTTTTATTCCATTTACCTTCTCTCATAGTAACATTGGCAATTCCAATAAACCGAGCCAGGCAAAACATGTGCCCCAAAGTCAATTCTGCCACAGCTGAACTGCTTGCCTTGGGAGTATTTCCTACTTTTATCCCTTTCGATTCAGCATAAGTTACATCTATATTATCCACTCCAACTCCACCTCGAATAATCAACTTTAAATTTCCGGTTTGCAGGGCAGAATCGATAATCTCTTTTCTTACTTTGGTAGCCGAACGCACTATCATTACATTAAAATTCTTTACCTGTTCTTTTAACTCTTCGAGTTTAAAAAACTGTTCTGTTACTTCATGTCCCAAATCTTTTAAGGTCTGAACAGCACCTTTATCCATTCCATCAGTTACTAATATTTTTAACATCTTTATAACTCCTTATAATCCTAAAATCTCATCAATATTAGAAAGAAGATCTTTAATGTCGGTAAGGGTAAGTTCGGCCATATGGGCTATTCTGAAAGTCTTCTCTTTTAGTTTTCCATAACCATTAGAAATCATAAAACCTCTTTCGCCCAAAGCTTTGTTTAAATCTCCTACACTAATTTCTCTGCTATTCTTTATACAAGTTACAGTATCAGAGGCAAACTCTTCCTGAGCAAAGAGAGCAAATTTATCTTTTGCCCAGGCCCTGACATAATCTGCCATCTGGGTATGGCGGGCAAAACGATTATCCAGACCTTCTTCTAATATCTTATCCAATTGATAATTAAGAGCAAACATATGAGACAGAGAAGGAGTAGAAGGATACTGGTAATCTTTCTTTTGGATGTAATTATACATCTGTAAGAGGTCAAAATAAGTTCCCCTAAATTTAACCTGTTTGGCAGTATTTAAGGCTTTTTTCGATATAGAACAAAGAGAAAGGCCAGGAGGTAAACCTAAACACTTCTGGCTGGAGGTTATACAAATATCGATTCCCCACTTATCTACTTCTATCTTAGCTCCACCTAAAGAGCTTACCGCATCTACGCAAAATATTACTTCGGGATATTTTTTCATCACCTCAGCAATCTCTCCTACCGGATTCATTATGCCGGTTGAGGTTTCATTATGGGTTACAGTGATAAGGTCATATTTACCGCTAGCTAAAACTTGGTCTACTTGTTCCGAAAGATTAGGGGTACCCCATTCTACTTCAAATTTATCAGCGGGCACATTATTGTCTTCCGCCATAGCAAACCAGCGGTTACCAAAGTTACCACAAGAAAATACTGCGGCTCTTTTTTGAGTACAGGAACGAACAGTTCCTTCCATCAGGCCGCTGCCGGAAGAGGTAGATAATAGAATCTCATTTTGGGTATACATCAGCTTTCTTAGTTTATCACTAATACCTCTCTGCAAATTTGAAGCCTCTTTGGTCCGGTGACCAATCATGGGAGTAGCCATCTTTTGCAGAACATCTTCGGTAACATGAGTAGGACCGGGAATAAATAATTTTTTATACATTCTTTAATCCTCCTTTGTATTTTAAATGATAAATAATAAAAAACCCCAGCAGTAATCGCTCAACAACTTTACAATTACTCCTGAGGACGAAAATAATTTCCGTGGTGCCACCTCAATTTAGCAAAAAGTTCCTCTCCACTAATAATCTAAAAAACTTTCTACTCTTCATTTATAGGATGTTAACGCCACCCATTACGTTTTAAGTTACTTAAAACAATTATCTGATTATTTTCACTTAAACTATTACTGGAGGGATTTCAGCTTCTTAAAGAATAAATCTTGCTTACTATTCCAGTATATAATTTTATAAAACTCTATTCAATTTTTAGTTAATCTTTTCTTATTGTATTAATTTCTTATTTATGTACACATAATTTAGCACAGGAGATTTCTCTTGTCAAGCACTTTTTAATAAAAATTATTTCTTTTTCCCAAACAATCTTTCTATAACTAATTTATAACCATCGGCCCCATAATTTAAACACTTTTTTACTCTGCTAATAGTAGCTGAACTTGCTCCCGTTTTATGGGCAATCTCTTCATAGGTAGAGCCTTCATTTAACATTCGGGCTACTTCAAGCCTCTGGCTAAATTCCTTAATTTCATTGATGGTAGCTAAATCTTCAAAAAAACTGTAACATTCCCTTTCGTTTTTTAAGAGCAATATTGCCTTAAATAATTGGTCAGTTAGTCCGTCTCTCCAACGAGGATAATCTTCCATTTTTACCACCTCATCTTCTTCTTTGTTTTAATTCCTTAAATATATCCTGAGGGGAAATATTGCAACTACCTAAAGCTACTAAAGTATGAAACCATAAATCAGCAACTTCATATATTATTGCATCCTTATCTTTGTCTTTAAGGGCAATAATAACTTCTGCTGCCTCTTCTCCTATCTTTTTAGGTAACAAACCTTCAGAATTAGCCAGTAATTTACAAACATAAGAATTGCTTTGGTAGTTTAATTTTCTATTTTGAATTACTTGATATATCTCATTAATAATTTCACTGTCTATTTTTGATTGTTTTCTTCTGCCCTCCCCTTGAAGAGATTTTTGCTTCTCTGCCTGCTCTTTTTGTAAAGAGGGGGAAGGTTCAAGTTTAATTTCTTTTATTTTACCACCTTTAATCTCCTTAAAAAAGCAGGAATAATTCCCAGTATGGCAGGCAACTCCTTTCTGTTCCACCAAAATTAGCAAGCTATCATTGTCACAATCTAAGACAATCTTTTTTACCGACTGAATATTTCCAGAAGTATTACCTTTAAACCATAATTTCCTTCTGCTCCTACTGTAAAAACAAGTTCTTCCTTCTTCTAAAGTTTTTTCCAAGGATTCCTTATTCATATAAGCTAACATTAAAACCTGCCTAGTCATCTCGTCCTGAATTATAATTGGTATTAACCCTTCTTTATTGAATTTTATTTGACTTAAAATTTCGCTTTTATTCATTATTCTTCTCACCCTTCACCTTCTCCTTCGTTAGTCTTATTTCTACTCCTCTTTGTCCCAAAAACTCTTTAACTTTCGGTATAGAATATTCTTTTTTATGAAATATAGAAGCAGCTAAAGCGGCATCCGCCTTCCCCTCAACTAACACTTCATATAAATGTTCTGGTTCACCGGCACCACCGGAAGCAATAATAGGAATATTAACATTTTCTGAGACCATTTTAGTTAATTCAATATCATACCCTTCTTTAGTTCCATCTTTATCCATGCTGGTAAGCAGTATCTCCCCTGCTCCTAATCTTTCCACTTTTTTAACCCAATCCAATATTCTTAAACCGGTCCTGGTCCTTCCCCCATTAATCACTACTTCCCAATCAGAATCTGTCTTTATAGCATCAATAGCTACCACAATAGTAGAACTGCCAAATTTCAAAGAAGCCTCTTGGATTAGGAGAGGATTTGTAACAGCTGCTGTGTTAATAGAAATTTTATCTGCTCCTGCCCTTAATACATAATATACATCTTCCAGATTTCTTATCCCTCCCCCTACAGTAAAGGGGATAAAAATTCTTTCTGCTGTCTTTTCCACTAATTCAATTATAATATTCCTCTTTTCCCAGGAAGCAGTAATATCCAGAAAAACTAATTCATCTGCCTTTTCTTTCTCATAAAATGAAGCTAATTCAATCGGATCACCTTTATCTGTTAAATTAACAAATTTAATTCCTTTTACCACTCGGCCTCTATTTACATCCAAACAGGGTATTATTCTCTTAGTAAGCATTATCAATCCCTCTTCCATCCTTTATTTTCCTTGGGCTAATTTAAGTGCCTCTTCTAATATAATCCTCCCTTTATAAAGGGCCTTACCGATAATAATCCCTTCCAAGCCTAAACCCTCAAGTCTCTTTAATTTTTCAATATCATCTAAGGAGGTAATCCCTCCAGAGCAAATAAGGGGAATATTAACATTTTTTAACATTTTTTCTAAATTGTCCATATTGGGACCTATAAGGGTTCCATCCCTTTTAATATCAGTATAAATTATTCGCCTCGCACCTAACCTCTCCATCTCTTTGGCAAAATCCAGAGCATCGACAGAAGTAATATTCTGCCATCCTTCTATAGCCACATACCCCTCTCTGGCATCAATACCGGCTATTACTTTTTCTGAAAAATCCTTAAATAATCTCTTTGCCAAGGACTTGTCTTTCCAAAGAATTGTACCTAAAATTACTCGACTCGCTCCCAGGTTTATTAATCTTTCTACTTCTTCATATTTTCTAATTCCCCCTCCTGTTTGAATGGGAATATTAACTTTTTTGATAATCTTTTCCAACAAAGAGCTATTGGTCAATTTTCCATATCGGGCTCCGTCTAAATCTACTACATGAAGCATCATCGCTCCTTTATTAGCCCACTTTACCGCCACTGCTACCGGGTCGTCAGAAAATATCTCCACATCTTCAAATTTGCCCTCTGTAAGGCGAACACATCTACCTTCTTTAATATCTATCGCCGGAATTATTAACATTTACTTAACTCTCCAAAATTCTTCAAAATTTTTAATCCTGAAGTGCTGCTCTTTTCAGGATGAAATTGAACCCCGAATAAATTGTCTTTCCAAATAGATGAGGGAAAAGCTGAACCATAATCAGTGGTAGAATATATTATCTTCTGATTATCCACTTCACAATAGTAAGAATGAACAAAATAAAAGTAAGATTCATCTAAAACACCCTCAAATATAGGATTTATATTACGATTAGAATTATGAATAAACTTTACTTTATTCCACCCTAAATGAGGGCATTTTACTAAAGAGGAGAATCTTTTAACTCTGCCCGGTATAATATTCAGCCCCTTAAAAAGACCACCTTCTTCACTGAAACCAAACAACAACTGCATCCCTAAACAAATACCTAAAAAAGGCTTACCTATTCTTATAGCCTTGATTAATTCTTTGTCTATTTTCTTATCTTTTAAAGATTTAATAGCATCCCTAAATGCCCCTACTCCTGGAAGCACTAAAGCGCTGGCTTTTTTAATCAGGTTTGGGTTATCGGTTATTAGCGTTTTATATCCGACTTTAGCAAAGGCATTTTGCACACTCTTTAAATTTCCCATCCCGTAATCTACTATCACAATCATCCTTATTGTTCTCCTGTATAGGGGTCAGGTCTTCACATTTGACATATAAAAACATATGTCAAATGTGAAGACCTGACCCCTATACCTCTTTATTCTTCCAATCCTCTAACCAATAATTCCCTTAGTGGAAGGAATATCATCTATTCGATCATCTTTTCTAATTGCCTCATCTAAAGCCCGGCCGAAGGCTTTAAATATTGCCTCGATAATATGGTGGGAATTTTTCCCATAAAGTAAATTTATATGTAGAGTCATCCCAGCATGATAAGATAAGGCTTTAAAAAATTCTTCCACCAAATCTACTTCAAAAGAACCCACTCTTTCCTGTTTAAATTGAACTCTGTAGATTAATTGTCCTCTTCCGCTTAAATCTATATTTACCTGTACCAGAGATTCATCCATGGGCAAGATAGTAGATCCATATCTTCTTATCCCTTTCTTGTCTTGCAAGGCATTCTTAATAGCCTCCCCCAAACAGATTCCTATATCCTCTACAGTATGATGATAATCTACTTTAAGATCCCCCTGTGCTTTTACTTCCAGGTCAAAAAAACCATGCCGGGTAAATAGGGCAAGCATATGATTTAAAAAATAAATTTCTGTCTCTAAATTACTCATCCCTTTGCCATCTAAGTTCATCTTCACTTCTATCTCAGTCTCCAAAGTCTTTCTTTTGTATTCACCTTGTCTCTCTTTCAAGATTATTGATACCCGCCTTTCTATTAAAGTCTACTATTTTTAACTTTTTCTAACCAATCTAAGATGCAATTAACATCCTGGGCTAATAAATCCACCCCTTCATTTAGGTAAAACTCTATCGTTCTATTTTGTAAATTAAATCCTTCCGCTAGAACTATTGCCGATAAAAACTTTATTTCTTTTACTTCTTTATTAAAATTTTTCGCGGTAATCAGATCATCCCAAACATCACCTATATAGATCCCCAATTTAGTCTTTAAACTGGTAGATAACTTTTTTAATCCTTCGGGATGGGGCTTTTCCAAACCATCATCAGCAGTAACTATCTTTCCATCAAAGACATTGTCTTCACAACTCAATCTTTCCAGAGCTATTCGGGCTTCTCTTTTAGTTCTGCCAGTTAAGATACCGATAGAATAATTTTGTAAAAAATCTTTCTTCTTTTTATCTATAATGATTTTTTCTTTTTTTATTAAACCTTCTGACTTAATCAATGAGGGATTAAATCCGTAAATATTAAAACAATATTCTTCTCCCGCATAGATCTCTTTAAATATTTTAGTAATTAATTTCTTATCCCACTGATTAAATATTTTATCCTTTATGTCCCAATTTTTCTCAACTAAATCTACAACTTTACCCAAACCTCCTCCTGGAGGTAATATCCTGGTAGTAAAGGTTTTTATATCGGGCTTATTACTTCTAAGCTCATCTATATTCTCTAAATTATTCTCTTCAGCTTTTATTAGATAAAATAAAACTACAGCGGAAGACAAATCCCAATCATTATTAAAGCCCCCGGCCATTTTAAAATATTTAACTTCTTCCGGATTGATTAAATTTTGTAAACCCTGAAAGCGCAATATCTCTTTAAAATAAAATTGAACCGTTTGACATATGGCCTCTCTGTAAGAATCACGCACATCAATCAAGATACCATCAATATCAAAGACCAGAGTGTCTACCTGAGAAATTTTATCCAAAATCTTTTTATTTAAAATAATATTTTTGTTAAATAAATAATTTGAATTTAATTTTTCTGAAATTTGTAACAATTTAACCCGCTCTTTCTTCATTGCAAATTTCTTACCTCTATCGAACGTGCATGGGCCTCCAACCCTTCTAATCTAGCCAAACTTGCTATTTTCTGCCCATCTTTTCTTAAGTTCTTTTTATCGTAGAAAATTATACTACTCTTTTTGGTAAAATCAGTTACCGATAAAGGAGAAAAACATTTTGCTCCTCCGGAAGTAGGGAGAATATGATTGGGCCCTGCCCAATAATCGCCTAAAGGCTCCGGCGAATAAGCTCCCACAAATATTGCTCCCGCATTCCTTATCGCTCCTAATATTTGCCAGGGATTTTCTATTTGTAACTCTAAATGCTCAGGAGCAAAATTATTTATAAACTCTAAAATTATCTCTTCGTCTTCAGCAATAATTAATTTACCCTGGTTCCTCAAGGCCTCCTGAATAATTTCCCTCCTATTTAAATCTTTCAACTCCTGCTTAATCTCTTCTTCCACTTTTTCTGCTAATGAAGCAGAGGTAGTTATTAAAATTGCCGAAGCTCTTACATCATGCTCTGCCTGCGAAAGCAGATCACAGGCTAAATATCGAGGATTAGCTTTGTCATCAGCCCAGATAAGAATTTCACTTGGCCCTGCCAACATATCTATATCTACTTTTCCAAAGACATTTTTCTTGGCCAAAGTTACATAGATATTTCCCGGGCCTACAATTTTATCCACTTTCTTTATAGTTTCTGTTCCATAGACCAAAGCAGCTATGGCCTGGGCTCCTCCTATCTTGTAAATCTCTGATATACCTAATTCTTTAGCAGTAGATAATAAGTAGGGATTTATTTTACCATCAGGAGAAGGTGGAGTTACTACAACAATCTCTTTAACCCCCGCAATAATTGCCGGTACCGCTGCCATAATAAGAGAAGAGGGATAAGCAGCCGTTCCTCCCGGGACATACAAACCCACTCTCTCAATAGGATTCACTACTTGCCCCAAAATAATACCCTTTTCTTCTGTAGTAAACCAGGAATTTTCTTTCTGGTGTAAATGATATTTTTCAATCTTCTTTATCGCCTCTTTTATAACTTCCAATAAATCTTCCTTCACTTTTTGGCTGGCTATATTCCATTCTTCCGGACTAACCAGTATCCCTGAAGAGTTTAGCTTTACCCCATCATACTTTTCCGTAAACTCAAGAAGAGCTCTATCGCCTTCTTTTTTTACACTTAATACAATTTCTCTAACCTTATTTTCAATATCATCTAACAAATTATCTTCAGAATACCTCTGCCTGCAAATCTCTTTTATTTTTTCCTTATTTTCTCTGTTTAAAAAAATGGTTTTTATCAACTCTAATTCAGCCCTTTCTTCCTTAATATTTTAAAAATCTTTTTAAAAAATTAGTCGATAGTTCAAAACTCTAAACTTTTTTCGTATAAAGTATTGCTTTTAAAGTAGGGGTCAGATTTATCCGACCCGTTTTCATTGCGGGTTCGATAAATCGAACCCTTACCATTCTGCAATTTTATCTGATTCCAAAGATATAAATTTTTTAATATCCTGCAAGAGTCTGTTAATTCTTTTATGTTTAGTTTTATAACTAATCCGGTTAACGATAAGCTGGGCACTAAGAGGAATTATCTCATCAATTATTTCTAACTTATTCTCCTCTAAGGTGCGCCCGGTAGAAACTATATCAACAATCATATCTGCCAGACCTACCTGGGGAGCCAATTCTACCGAGCCATAAAGCTTAATTAATTCCACATATATCCTCTTTTTTTTAAAATAGTCTGCTGCAATGCGGGGATATTTGGTTGCTACTTTTAAACGGTGCCCATTATTTTTATAATATTTTTTTTGCTCCCTCTCTTTCGGAGCAGCTACTACCATCTTACACTTTCCAAACTTTAAATCTAAAAGTTTATAAACATCTTTTTTCTCTTCTAATAATACATCCTCTCCGACAATCCCGATATCTGCTACCCCACATTCAATATAAGTGGGATTATCTTTAGGCCTGGTAATGACAAATTTAATCTCCTCTTCCTGGTCAAAAAATGCTAATTTCCTGTTTATCTCTTTCCCACCTTTTAAATCTATCCCTATCCCTTCTAATAATTTTATAGAGGGCTTAAATAATTTCCCGCTGGGTAAAGCTATAACTAAATAGTTAGTATTATTTTCTCTGCTCATAAGTTTATAATTTCCTCTTTTCCTGATGTTACTTCAATTCTTTTAATTTTGTTGGGCTGATTATCATCTACCATTACTATATATTTTATCCTTTTAGAGCGAGCATAATTTAACACCTCTGCAAACTCTCTTTTTCCTACCTCTAACTCTACAATTAACCCCTTTTTTCTTAAATTTTTAGCTGCTTTTAGGGCTTTTTTAAAATTATCTTTATTATTTTGGTAACACACCAGGTACTGGTCAGGCTTTTTTAGGTCTAAAGAATTTATATTCTCTCTCTCTAATGCCATTATCAATCTCTCTAGTCCAACAGCAAATCCGGTAGAAGGTAGATTTTCTCCAAATCTTGAACAAAGCTTATCGTATCTCCCCCCACCACAGATCGGAAACCCCAAATAGTCAGTATAGCCTTCAAATATAATTCCTGTATAATAATCAAAATCACGTATAATTCCCAAATCTATCAGAACATATTCTTCTAATCCGTAATCTCTCAAAAGATTATAGACTTTTTTTATTTCTTTCAAAGCAGATAGCGATAATTTATTGTTTACCATCTTTTCTGCCCCTTCTAACACTTCCTCTCTTCCTCTTAAAGTAGGCATTTTTAAAATTAATTCTTTTTCTCTATCTTTAATATCGGAAAAAGATAGCATCTTTTCCAGTAATACAAAATTTTTGTTTAAAATTGCTTCCTTTATTTCCAATTTTCTCTTCTCTTTGGCTTTTATCGATTGCATAATTCCGTTGAAAAAATTAATATGTCCTATATCTATAAAAAAATTTTTGAGTTCACTATTTTTCAAACACTCCACTGCTAAAGCAATAACCTCTGCATCTGCCTCTTTGTTATTTGCCCCTATTAACTCTACCCCTGCCTGGCAAAACTCCCTCTGACCTCCCACTTTAAAATCATCATACCTAAATACATTGCCCATATAATAAAATCTTAATGGTTTAGGCTCCTGTTGCATTTTAGTGGAAGTTACTCTGGCCAAAGGTGTAGTCATCTCGGGACGAAGGGCAATAATATTACCTTCTCGATCAAAAAATTTGATCATTTCTTTTTTCATGATTGAGCCTGCGCCCCTGGCTAACATATCGTAAAATTCAAAAGTAGGAGTAATTATTTCTTGATAACCCCATTGGGTAAAAATCTTACTTATTCTATTTTCTAATAATCTCCTCTTTGAAACTTCCTCTGGCAGCAAATCATTTAAACCTTCAGGAATATTCATCTACTTTAACCTCTCTCTTAACTGTGGGCACGATGCATCGTGCCCCTACCTCTTAATCCTAATTTTCTTCACACAATACTAACGATTAATTTAATTTTCTTTCTTTAATACGTTAAAGTATTAACGAGTTAAATTTAGAGAAATTTTAACATTATTTTAAAATTTTGTCAATAGTAATTTGCGCGGTTTTTTATAAATTTATGAGCTTTGTGGGTTTGTGGGTTGAAATTTTAAGAAAGATCAATCCTGAGAAAGAGTCGTGGTGTATGATCCGTTAAAAAAAGAAGGAGTAGATTTGAATATCTATCTGTGTGGGTTTGTGTGCAAATAAGGGCACATAGAAAAACCTTTTAGTAATTTTTAACGATGGTATTTTCGGGATATAATAGCTAGCTTCTCTTCTATTTCTTTCGTAATATCTTCCCTTTTGTATCGCCATAGCCAATTGCCGCCAACAGTTCCTGGGTAATTCATTCTTGCTTCATTGCCAATGCATAAAATATCCTGGAGTGGGATTATTACAAAATTTGCCTTTGTCCTATAAACTGCTTCAATCAGTGTCCAACAAACCTTTTCTTCGCTCATGCCATTATCTATGCCATAGTATTTTTCTAATATTTTTAATACTCTTATATTTTTTGATTGTTTTAACCCTCTGTACCAGGCCAGCAATGTGTCATTATCATGTGTTCCGGTGTACACCACACAGTGTTTTTCATACTCGTCTGGTCTTGATTTTATAGGAGTTTTTTTGTCAAATGAAAATTGTAAAATCTTCATTCCCGGAAAGCCAAATTTTTTCTTCATCTTATTGACTTCCGGAGTTATAAATCCTAAGTCTTCGACTATAATTAGGAGTTCCCCAAGATACTTTTTTACCGCGGAAAACAATTTGTATCCGGGTGCTTTTACCCATTTGCCTTTTACAGCAGTCTCCTCTGATGCATCTACCTCCCAGTATGCTTCAAATCCCCTAAAATGGTCTATTCTGGTAATATCTACCTGTTCAAGCAGTTTTTTAAAACGTTTTCTCCACCACAGAAAATTATTTTCCTGCATACGTTTCCAATTATAGTGAGGGTTCCGCCAAAGCTGTCCTGTTTTACTAAAATAGTCCGGTGGAACTCCTGCCACTTTTCGAGAATTGCCTTCATCGTCTAAATCGAATAACTCAGGATGTACCCATACATCACTACTATCGTGTGCCACAAAAATTGGCAGGTCCCCTATGATTTTTATACCGTTATGATGGGCATAATTTTTTAATTCGCTCCACTGCTTTGAAAAAATATATTGCAGGAATTCTTGATAGCGTATCTTATCTGCTAATTTGCTTTGATATCTCTCTACTGCCTGTTTCTCTCTGAAGGAAATATCTTTATCCCAGCGGTTCCACACTCTATTATCGAACTGTTCTTTGAGGGCCATATAAAGGCAAAAATCCGACAGCCAATATTCATTTTCTTCTTTAAACTGCGTATATCTATCGCCTTCTGCTAATTCATCAAACCAATTGAATGCTTTTAAAAATAGTTCATTTTTGAATTTAATTACCTTGGAAAATTCAACTTTGGTTTCTGCAAAGTTTGGGACATTCGTTACTTCTTCCACTTTTAGTAAACCATCTTCAATTAGTTTGTCTACACTAATCAGTAAGGTATTTCCTGCAAAAGCAGAAAAACAATTATAAGGAGACCCTCCGGATGCAGGCGGATTAAGCGGTAATATTTGCCACAGTTTTTGATTCGCTCTTTTTAAAATATCTACAAAATCATATGCTTCTTTACCTAAATCACCGATTCCATACTCAGAAGGTAATGAGGTAAGGTGTAAAAGCACTCCACTTGCTCTATCAAATTGCATTTTGGTTTACCATCTTTCTTGGTCGATAAGAAATTTCTTACTTTTGGTATAGTAATTTATAATAATCATTAATCATTCTATCTATGGAAAAAAATGTTCTGGTCGACTCTATACTTTCTTTCATCATTTCCAACCATTTTTGATGATTATCATAATAGGCAGGGATAACTCTCTCAAGCAATGTATCATAAAGAGCTTTTGCATCTCTTTCATCTTGCTCTTCAACTCTTTCGGCTATATTTTCGTCTCCAATCGCCCAACCGTTAATGCCATCATTACAGGCTTCTGGCCACCATCCGTCTAAAATCGAACAGTTTAACACTCCATTCATCGCTGCTTTCATGCCGGAGGTACCACTTGCTTCGTTCAGTCTTCTGGGGTTATTCAGCCAAACATCACAGCCTCTGGTAAGCATTTGTCCAATCTCCATATCATAATTCTCAATAAAAACTACGCTATTAGGATATTTTCTTGACATTTCGACTAAGTTTAATACGATTCTTTTACCCGTTGTATCTGCCGGATGTGCCTTGCCCGAGAAAATAATTTGAACTTTCCCATCTTTTAAATATTTTTCTAATCGTTTTTCATCTTTAAATATTAAGTCACTTCTTTTATAAGAAGCAGCCCTTCTGGAAAATCCAATTAATAATGCATTAAAATTTAATCTAACTCCACATCGCTTCTCCACAAAATCGATTAGTTCTTTTTTTATTTCCTGATGATTATTCCACATTTCATCTAAGTTTAAAAACTTTTTTCTCATTCTTTTGTCTACCCATGTTCCCACATGAATGGCATTGGTTATTCCAACGATTTTTGATCTGTTCTTTATTTTTTCCCACATTTTGTTTGCTGTTTGCGTATGTAATTCAGATACAGCATTTGATTTTCTGGATAGTCTTAGTGCTGCCACCGTCATATTAAATGGTATCCCACCAATACGACTCATTTGTTCTACTGAAAAACCTAAATTCGCCCCCATATAAGTAAGTGCCTCTATATTGTGACTTTCATTTCCTGCTTTAATGGGAGTATGGGTGGTAAAAACTATTTCTTTGTGGGTTGATTCCCAAGCTTTATCAAATGATATACCTGCGTTCATTTTCTCATTCATCAGCTCTAATCCGGCTAAAACTGCATGACCTTCATTAAAATGATATATATCTACTGGAATCTTAAGGGCTCTTAAAGCTCTAACCCCACCGATTCCCAACACCATTTCTTGGGCTATTCTCTCTTCAGTGAATCCACCGTACAATCGTCCGGTAATCCAACGATCACTATTTTCTTCTATATCAGTATCTAATAAATATAAATCCGCATTTCCAAAACAGTCAACTTTCCAAACTTTGCAGTAGACATCATTTTGCCTAATCTTTACTTTTACTTTTATTCCGGTATCTTCTAAAAAATCATAATCATAATTTCGGAAACAGTCGTATAGATTACCTTCTTCATCTATTCGTTGTTCAACATATCCCTGCTTCCACTTTATCCCTATTCCAACTACTGGTACATTATTGTCTTTTGCACCCTTTAAATAATCGCCTGCTAAAATCCCCAACCCTCCTGAATATATTTTGAAGCTGTTGTCTAACCCGTACTCCATACAAAAATAGGCAACTTTGGGTAACTGTTTTTTCATTTACTGTTCCTCCCTTTACGTAATCGTTTGTATTTATGTATAAAGTTGACGCAGCCCACTAATGTAAATGGTTACATGATTTAATATATAACCGATATGTTTTTAAAAAATTATTAAGTTCTGGATTAAACATTTAATAAAAACTTACGGAAAGTATTCTAAAATCATGAGCGGCAACTTTTAGATTGGGTTCATTTTGATTTATTATAAGAGGATCTACTACGCCGGTAAAAATATCCTTTACTTTTAGCCTTTTTCCTGTTTCAATTTCAGGAAGGGAAATATTAATTTCTTCGTTCTTATCCGAATTATTAAGAGCTACAACTTTTTTTTCTTCATTTAATTGCCTTGAAAAACAATAAAGACCGCCCTGCTGATAAAGACATTTATAATTACCTCTTCTTAAAGCTAAACTTTCCCTCCGAAGTTTAATTATCTTTTTGTAAAAATTTAGTAAATCAATATCTTGTTGATTTTTATTCCAGATCATTGTCCTTCTACAATCTGGGTCTTCACCACCCATCAAACCCACTTCATCGCCATAATAAATTACCGGAGCGCCAATATAAGTCATTAAAAAAATTAAAGCAAGTTTCATTTTTTTAACATCCCCGCCACATAAAGTTAAAAACCGGAGCACATCGTGACTGTCTAAAAGATTGAACATAAAAGGATTTGTCCAATCTGAATAGGTTTGTCGAAAACTATAAAGTTGCTGATTAAATTCCTTAGCATCTATAACTTTTTTGATAAAAAAATCTATAAGTAAATCTCGTAATTTATAATTCATTACGGCATCGAGAGACTTGCTTTTAAACCAGGAGGTAGCTACTCCCATGACTTCTCCCACTATGTAAGCATCTTTCTTAACTTCTTTAGCTGTTTCCCTAATTTGCTTTACGAAACTCGGATCCATATATTCTACAGTATCTAATCTCCAGCCATCAATATCAGCCTCCTTAATCCAATATTTAACTACTTTCAACAGGTATTCCCGGACTTCAGGGATATCGGTATTAAATTCCGGCATCGAAGAAGTTCCCATCCAACATCGATAGTTAGGTTCTGGATACTTCACGATAGGATAACTTTTTATAATAAACCAATCTTTATACTTTGATTTTGCGCCCTTTTCTATTACATCCTGAAAAGCCCAAAAGGTGTTTCCACAGTGATTGAAGACTCCATCCAAGATTATTCGCATTTGACGCTGATGAAGCTCCTTCACCAATCTCTTTAAACTATCCTTATTCCCAAAGCTTGGATCTATCTCATAATAGTCAGTTGTATCATATTTATGGTTAGAAGGTGATTTAAAGATCGGATTCAGATAGAGGGCATTTACTCCTAACTCTTCCAGATAAGGCAACTTACAAATGATGCCCTCTAAGTCACCACCAAAGAAATTATCCCTGGTTGGTTTATCCCCCCATTTACACACCTTCTTTAAGCTATTACTTGAATTTCCATTATAAAATCTATCGGGAAAGATTTGATAAAATATGGTATCCTGAACCCAATCAGGAGATTTAAAGTTCATTTTATTCTTTCACCCCCCCTCGAGTAAGTCCTGAAACAAGCTGATTCTGCAACAGTAAGAAAATTACCATAATAGGAAATGCTCCGATAATTGAAGCAGCTGCAAATGCACCCCACCTGGTAGAGTACTGGCCAGTAATAAAAAGACGTAAACCAACTGCTAAAGTATAATTCTCTTTACTACTTAAAAGTATACTGGCTAGAATAAAATCAGAATAAGTTCCGATAAATTGAAGAATAAAAATAACTGCCAATATTGGCCTGGCAAGTGGCAGAATTATACGGATAAAAGATTGAAAATGAGTCGCACCATCAATCATAGCTGATTCTTCTAAAGAATAAGAAATGGTATCAAAATAACCCTTCATTAACCACACATTAAACCCCATTGCTCCCCCTAAATATACCATAATAAGACTAATATGGTGATTCAGACCTAACCAGGAAATATATTTACCAATATTTAACAATAATAAATATATAGCCACCATAGCCAACATCTGAGGAAACATTTGAACTAGAAGCAGGCTTAAAAGGCCAGTCCGTCTTCCTTTAAATCTAAATCTTGAAAAAGCATAGGCCCCTAAAGCAGCTAAAATTACCGTAAATATAGCAGTAATTCCAGAAACCTTTATACTATTTAAAATCCATAATCCAAATGGATGTTGTTTGTTGGTAAAGAATTCTATATAGTGACTCCATGTAAAATTTTTTGGAATTATGGTTTGTCCTAACAGGGTATTGCTGGAATTTATTGAAGCAGAAAATATCCAGATAAAGGGAAAAATTGCAAAAGCAATAAAAATCCAGACAAAAAGATTTCTTATAAATGCTCCGGCGAAGCTATGTTTCCTATACATTTTTACTGACCTCCTCTAATGATCTAGTATAGCGGAAACCAATAGCACTAATAACAGCAACGATAATAAAAATTATCAGAGATACTGCTGAGGCTAAACCCCATTGATTACCACGAACACCCTCAAAGGCAAGTCGATAAGTATAGGAAATTAGTATATCTGTTGCGCCAGCAGGGGTTCCCGCGCCAGGGATGGCAGGTCTACCTTGAGTAACTAAATAAATAACATTAAAATTGTTAAAGTTAAAAGCAAAAGAGCCAATAAGTAAGGGTGCTAGAGAAACCAAAAGTAAAGGAAAGGTTATATTTTTAAATTGCTGCCATCTACTTGCTCCATCAATAGAAGCAGCTTCACCTAATTCAGAAGGTATGCTTTGTAAGGCTCCGAGAGTAATAATCATCATATAAGGAAATCCAAGCCATAAATTAACAACAACCAACGCTACCTTAGCCCAAATTGGATCTTGTAGCCAGGGAATAATAACTTGAAAGAAATTATTTAAAATTCTATTAACAATTCCCACTTCAGTATTAAAGAAACCACGCCATATTAAACAAGAAATAAAGAAAGGAATGGAATAAGGTACAATCAACAAAGTTCTATATATTTTTCTAAGCCTCAAATAAGGATCATTCAATATTATAGCAAGGGTTAATCCTAAAGCAAAAGTAGTTATTACGCTCAAAAAAGCCCAGAGAAAAGTCCAACCAAAAACCCTTAAGAATGGACCTGAAATTTGCTGACTTCTAATTAACTTAGTAAAATTTTGGAAACCTATTTTCACCCTAAACCCAGGGGTCAATCTTTCTCCATCTTCAGAAACAAAATAACCCTCAATGTTATGATAGACTTTTCCATTTTCTAAATCCAATAATCTATCCAGAGAGGAATCAAATTGATATTTTTTATTACAAACTTTAAACTCCGTAAGATTGGTAAGTTTAATAATATATTCATCTTTTTTAAATCTTAAATTCTGAAGCTCATTTAGTCTTTGGATAGTCTGAATTTTGTCTAACTTTTTATAATTATCAAATTGATCTATAATGCCATCTTTATCTTGATCGATAAATCTTGGATCAGAAAGATCCACTTTTACTATTATTTTTTTATTTTCGCAAAGATAAGCTTCCTCTTCAGGAGAGAACAAAATTATCTTTATCTCACCAGAATCATTCTTAAATGCCTGAAAAGTATAGCTAACACTATCTTTGGGAAAATAAACTTGGTTCTCAAATTGTTCTATTGCCTGTTCTTTATTTAAAATATGCCCTGTTCCATAATTTGTAAACGAAACGTAAATAGTATAAAAAATAGGATAAATCACCATAATTACAAGAAATATTAAACCGGGAACCATGTATCGGAATGGATAAGCTTTTTCCGAAAGAAATATGTAATTTATAAACACCACGCCGAGGATAAGGATTCCTCCCATCCAGTAATGGCTATCAAAAATCAGGATGATGACTGACCAAATAGCCAAGGCATTTAATATTCCTAAAATTATAATCTTTAAACTAATTGGAAATAAGAACTTTTTCATAGTTATTTTTACCTAAGAATAACTGATGGATACCAGCCTCCTTATTAATAAGGAGGCTGGTATTTTTTTATTCTCCCATTATGGTTTTTTTTATCTGTTCGGCAGCATTTTTCATAGCTTGATCTGGTTCTAATTTTTCGTTTACAATAAGCTCAAGAGCATCTGACCATGCTCCCCAAACTGAAGCCATTTCTGGAATTTTAGGCATAGGTATTCCATCGGCAGCACTGATAGCAATTCCTTTTATATCCGGATTTGCAGATACTTCGTCCAATGCAGGTAAAAAGGCTGGAGGTCTTGTTGCTTTTTCATATAACTTAAGCATTATATCCTTAGTAGCAATAAATTCAGTTAAAAAAGTCCTAGCCAAAAGTTTATTTTCACTAAAAGTACTTATCATAAATCCATTAACACCCACAAAGGGCTTAGCTACTTGTCCATCAATAGTTGGGATTTTAGTTATACCATAATTTATACCTGCTTCTTTAATTCCTCCTAATGTCCACGGACCAGCTATCATCATTGCTAATTTGCCCTCATTAAAAAGCCCTGTTACAGTCTGATAATCAGCTCCTGGAACCTCAATACCTTCTTGTACTAACCTAAGCAGAAGATTTGCACCACGGATAGCTCCTTCATTTGCCAGACCTACGTCTAAGGGATTGGTAGTTCCATCCGGATTTTCACCGAATATGTAACCACCTGTAGCGCTTAATAAAGGAAAGGAATGATATGGGTCAGGCATTTGAATTAGAAAACCGTATTCCCCCTTTTCTCTATTAGTTAATCCTTTAGCAATAGTGATAAGCTCTTCAAAAGTCGCAGGGGGTTCAGGCACTAAATCTTTATTATAGAAAAGAGCTACAGCTTCGGTGGCATAAGGAAGTCCGTACAATTTCCCTCCATAAGTGAATGCCTCCAAGGAAACCGGGACAAATTTAGATCTTAACTCCGTAAATAGACTAATAGGTTCAAGAAGCCCATTCTCTATTAATTCGCCAATCCAGTCATGGGGTCCAATTATTAAATCTGCTCCCTCTCCAACCGGGGCAGTAGTAGTTAATTTGCTTCTAATATCAGCAAAGCCAACTTCTTGGACTTCTACTGGAACCCCATATAAAGCTGTAAAGTCCTTACCCGCTTCCGCTAAAACAGGTGTACGAGTTTCATCACACCAGATAAGAAGTTTCCCCGCTTCAGAGGCACTTACCATACTAACCAAACCTAATAACATTACTAACACTAACAAAACTGTCAAAAATTTTTTCATTTTATTTTTCTCCTTTAAATTTAAAAATATTTAATGAAACACCCAATTAATTATTCCTAAATCTTTTTTTACCACCTCCTTCTTTTTTTTAAAATCTCTACTTTTCTTGTATGTGTTTGATTTGCCTATATTTTATCTTCTATATATTATTTAAATGTGAATTAGCTATAAACGTTCAAAAATTCTCACCTGGAGTGAAGGTATGTATATAGTGCCTTGCGATGTTTCTCCTTCGGTTACAGATCGCCAATTTCCGCAAGGCAATTCAAATTTCACTGTTTCACTTCCATTATTAGCCACAATCAACACCTCACCGCTGCCCTGCTCGCCTCTAAAGAAGGAAAGCAAATTATCTGTTCCATAATAAACGCGAATTACACTACTGGTAAGGGCAGGTATTTCACGGCGCAATTGGGCCAGTTTTTTGTAGTGAGATATAAGACTTTCATCTGCAGTATCCCACTGAATCGGATAACGATGGGCATCATAGAATTCCTTTTCACCTAAAATTCCCCGCTCATCGCCTTGAAAGATTACTGGTGCCCCTGGCAGGGTATAAAGCAGAGTGGAAAGCAGCTTTAATTTTTCTACTGCTTCGGGATTAGGTAAATCGCCAAAATTACCTCCCCCCAAATCAGTAAGGATGCGCCCAGTATCATGAGAACTCACTAAGTTAAAGCCCATAACAGTAACATTTTCTCCATATGCAGCAAAATAACGGCTCAAATTTGCTAGGGTACCCTCTCCATCAATACTCCCTTTGGCAAAATTAAGCAAGATATCCCGCCCTAAAGCATAATTCATCAAAGAATCGAACTGATCACCTTTCACCCAGGATGAATCGAGTTGCCAGATCTCAGCAATAAGATAAGTATCTTCCTTTTCCATCTTGGCCAATTGGCGCATTTCATTGAAAAATTCTTTAGCTTTAACTAATTCATTAGGTACATCCACCCGCCAGCCATCTGCTCCAAAGTTTAACCAGTGGTTTGCTACTTTAAAAAGGTATTCCTTCACCTCTGGGTTACCGGTATTTAATTTTGGTAAACTCCCTACTCCCCACCAGGCCTCATAAGCAGTTGGGTCACCTGGAGTAAAGGGCCATTGATGAATAAAATACCAATCCCAATAGGGACTATCCTTTCCCTTCTTTACCACATCCTGAAAGGCCCAAAAACCCAAACCGGTATGATTGGGAACAAAATCCAGGATTATCCGCATACCCCTCTTGTGAGCTTCATCTAAGAGCTGCTGTAAATCTTCCTCGATACCAAATTTGGGACTCACTTTCAGATAGTCATGGGTATCATATCCGTGGGCACTACCAGAATCAAAAATAGGATTTAGATATAACACTGTTACTCCCAGGTCTTTTAAGTAATCAAGTTTCTCAATAATGCCAGCCAGGTCTCCGCCAAAATATTGATGACAGCAGTGTTGAGTAGAAATAGGGTCATCCCATTTAGCTAAAGAAGGACCTTCTTCTGCCCACAATTTATTCTGAACCCACTGTTCATTAAAGTGGAATTCGTCACTCTTCAGAGCAAGTGAATCATTTTCAGGATTTCCGTTATAAAAACGCTCAGGGAAAATTTGGTAGATTATACCTTGGCTTACCCATTTAAGTTGAGGAAAATGGTCAATACCATCAAAGAAGAAAGATTGGGAAGGATCTTCGGGTAGAGAAAATTCAGTGCCTTCAATAGTATATCCTACAAAATGGTACTTCAGGGAATCCGGAAATTCCAGTGACAGCCGAAATACTTCTCCGTATTCCCATTGTAATTGTCTTTCCATAGGCCATTTACCTTCATCGGTAACCAAAAACACTTTCGCAACCTTATGAGGTGAGGTTTTTAATCTTATCACTAAACGCTCATCAGCAATGCATAAATAAGCAGGGTCATCAGGATTATGCACGAGAACTACTCCTTCTGTGACCTCTTCTTTAATTCTACACATCGCATTCTGGCCACCAAATCCATCGTTAATATATCCTACAGCGTTCGGGTCTACCGGACCTCCGGCATGAGCAGTCGACATATCTTGAGGCCATTTTCCATTAATATAAAATTTATACTGATACTCTCCTGGTTCTAAATCTACAGTGATACTCCAGGTACCATCAGGTTGTTCTTCCATAGGCCATTCACCCCAGCTATTAAAAGAACCACGTAAACTTACTGAGGCTACTTCTTCGTTTTCAAGAGGGACATAGTTGAAAGTGAACTCCGCTGCTAAAACTAAGCCATTTATTAAAAAAATTATTGAAAGACATAATATACATCCTATTAGAAATTTCCCCATCTTTTTTGTTCCCCCTCACTTTTGGGATAATTATTATCCTTATTTAGATTTTTCCTCCTGAGGATTCTCTTATTATCAACTGGGTAGGCAACTCTACTTTCGGATGTTTTTTTTCCTTTCCTTCTATTAATTGAACCAGTAAACTAATAGCAGTAGTTCCCATTTTAAAAATAGGTTGCCTAACTGTAGTCAGAGATGGTTCTGTATATGAAGCTAACTGAATATCATCAAAACCAACAAGGGAGATGTCCTCTGGAATTTTTAAACCTTTTTCCTTTATAGCCTTCATAGCTCCAATGGCATCTAAATCATTGGCAGCAAAAACAGCAGTAGGTATCGATGAAGATTTTAATATCTTTCGCATAGCTTCATAACCGCTTTCTTGAGTGCTAATACTTTCCATAGTCAATTCTTTACCATATTCAAGATTATGATCTCTCAAAGCAGAAAGATATCCTTCAAATCTCTCTTGGTTAAAAACAAATTCAAAAGAACCTCCAATATAGGCAATTTTTTTATGATTAAGGTTTGCCAAATAAGAAACTGCCTGGTAGGCGCCTTTCCTATTTTCAGCATCAATATAATTTGCATCCTTATAATCTATTTTCCCAGTAAGAATATAAGGAAGCTTTCTTTTGCTTAATTGAATAATGCCTTTATCATTTCTTTTTACTCCTATAAGCAATAATCCATCGACACGTCTATCATAAAATAATTGAGAATAATTAAATTTATGTTCATTGGTAAATAGTAAAAGATCATATTTTTTGATTTTTGCTTGATGGGTAAATCCACGGAGAATTTCTGTGTAAAAAGGATTACCAAAAGTTCTATCATGGGGAGCGGGAATAATGATACCTATTGTTTCGGCTTTATTAGTAGTAAGTCTTCTCGCCATCGCACTAGGATAATAACCTAACTCTTTTACAACTTTCATTACTCTCTCTCGAGTTTTTTCTGTAACTTTGGGACTATCATTCAGGACTCTCGATACGGTTGCTTTGGAAACTTCTGCTAATTGGGCTACATGTTCGATGGTCTTTCTCATTTTTCCACCTCAATAATGTAGATAATGTAAGCGGTTACATTTGGTATTAAAATAATATACTTTTTTTAAAAAAATGTCAAATCTTTCCCCGTATCAGCCGAAGCAGGAAGGTAGTCGTACGCTGACTTATTACCATCGGTACATTCGAAGAAAAAATTAGTGAAATGATCAGCGCTAAAAAACAGTTTTCCTATTTCCTCTTTTTACCCTTTTTAATTACAAAATCTTCTCCTGTCATCTTGCAGAAGTGATGTCAATAAAAAGAGCTGTCCCTGTTTTCTTTACTAACCCGGGTTTTCTTTAATTTAGCATGAAGTTCTCCCCTCATCAATTTCAGAATTCTCCTATCATTGGTGGAAAAATTACATAACCCTACTGGAAGTTCTCCACTACCCTAGTGGAATATTTCCACTACCCCTAGTGGAATTTCTCCACACTAACAGCAACAAATAAGAAAAGTAACAAATAGAACAACAACAACATTAGGGGGTAATTTTTACCCTGCTGCTGTTGCAGCTGATAATATTTTTTACAAATTGCTTTGCAAAGTGACTTCTTTTTTGGATCTATATAAGTAGATATACTGCCCCCAAAGAGGGGAAAAGAAATAAAGAGATTGTCCCGAGAAGAAGAATTAGAATGGATTAAAAATATAAGGAATAATATTTTAAAAGCCTGTCAAATGCCTAAAGGTTAACTCCAAAAGTGTCTGTTCTCTACACAGATTCAATTCCCATGCTATTTAAACATAGCATTAGCAATCATTCCAAGGGCAAAATGTACCGAAGGCCAAGGGCGAAGCCCGCAGCTTAAACAACTTGTTAGGCGCTGTTCTCCAATCATTTATTTAAAAACGTATTCATTCTCTATTACGTTCTTCATATTCTCACAATCTGTGAATTTTAAAATATTCATTCCCATTTTTTGAGCAGCATTAAGATTTACTTTAGAGTCATCAATGAATAAAATGTATTGAGGTTCTACCTTCACTTTTTTTATGCAAATATTATATATTTTATAATCTGGCTTGGAAACTTTTTCTTCACAAGAAAGTATTTTTGTGTCAAAGTAGTGAATCCAATATAAGTTCTTTATTTCTTCAAGAGTGTCAAATGTCATATTTGATAATAAAGCCAATTTTATTTTGTCTTTAATAGATTTAATATATTCTATAGTTTCTTTATTAATATCTAACCAGCTCTTTATATCAAATTCAATCAATTTATCAATATCCTGTAATCCGATTTGTCCATCCATTAATTTAATCGTTTTGGTCCAATATGTTTTTGCATCAATTAGAGCTGAATCATAATCTTTTCTTTCTTTGGTATAAAATGAAAAAAATTGCTGTGCCGGAATATTTAATATTTTACACATTTTATTGACGAGTTCCTTATTTTGCTTTTTACTTATTACTCCACCATAGTCATAAACTATGTACTTAATATTTTTCATTAAATCTCCAATTGTAAAATAGCGTCTAACCTTCCGCGCATATACGACGTTCGACGCACTTTTTACCTTCCCGCTTTAATTTTTTTAATCGCCCTGCTCACTGTAATATGTTCACGCAAATATATTCTGCTATCTATTTTGTCATATTGTAAGAGCTCACCTATATGACCTTTTTGTTAAATAGGTTAAATAGGGGACTAGTATTTTTATATTTACATAATTAATCACTCATTTTTCATTCACACTTTGCATCTAAAACTTCCTTCTTAATCCTTCCAAAACATTCCACATAGGAATCTTCCTCATGTACTCTTCATAATCAACTCCAAATTTCTTTATATTATTGGCTGTATCTTTCCTCGCGGATATCCAGAAACATAACGCTGATGGTACACAAAGAATTATCGAAACTATTGACTGGAAGACCAGGATTAATGCAATAGACCAAATAAACATACCTAATGTCATCGGCTGACGAATTAGACCGTATATTCCGGTAGTCACTATCGTAGTAGTTTCAGTCATCTCACCGACAGGTTTACCTTTATGTTGTAAAGTAGCAATGGCCCCAAAGACAAAAAAAGCCGCAGGCACATACAAAATCCAGCCAATAATTCCTAACCATTTAATATTAAAGTGTAACCATGAACCTTGCATGCCAATAGTCAATTCAAGTGCTAACAATGTTAAAAATGCGCCCAGTCCTATATGAGTATAAATTTCACTCGTGACATGACTCTTTATGGATTCGACCAACCATCTACCATTGATAATCCATATAATCGTGCAGATGCCAATACAAAGATATAGATTTAACATTTGCTTCCTCCATTTTTAATTTAGATAAGCAATTTCATATAACAAATACCTGGTGCCCGAACTTAAAACTTAAAATATAGATTACCTTTTCTTATTTATCCAATTGAAAAGTAAAATAGGTGTTCCTATTATTTCTTTGAACTTCCCATCAATCAACACCATACTTGAATGCAATATATTCAATAATGATACCGTATACGATTCCGGCTAGAAAACTAACAACATCAATAAAGCCGGTAGAAAGATAAAAAGCAAGAGAAACGACCAAACCAAAAAAGGCTCCTCGGCCAATTACTTTTGGCCATCCAGGGGTTCCAACAGCCAACCCAATCACCAAACCCATCATCAACCGATTGTACCATAAAGCTAATAAAAAGTAAGCATCCCTCTGAAAACCTGACCTTACCAAAGCCCCGATAATACAAAACACGCCCAAAATGGACGACTAAAGCTGATACAATGAACCCTATAAGATTCCTCTTTCTCATGGTTGAGCGCTGAGAAGTCCCGTTGATTCTCAGCGTAAGAAAACTTCCTATAATAATAAATAGTGTTTTTATCCAGTTTTCGTAAAAATGGCAAAACCGTAAGATAAACGCAGCTACCGAAGGAGTGGCCTGGCTGGCATAACCGTAATTTAATCCTGCAATAACAATACATAGAAGAATATACACCCATAGAATCGTCTTTAAGATTCTAAGCTCTACAGTGTTATTTGTATCCATCATTAGTATTCTCCCTTTCCAGCCAAAACTAACAAAGTAGCGTGGTATTGTTAGTAATACTCACATTTTCTTGCTGTGAGCCGCTCATTTCTAATTATCTGATTAATTAAAATCTGAGAAACTGGGATGTGTTCCCATTTTATTAAGGAAAGGGTTACATTTACTAACTTTGTTATATTGTAAGAATTGATCCCTTTACTCCCAATATTAATACGACAAAAGGTTTAAAAAATCCTTCTTTTTAGGGAAAAAAGTTGCAAGATGCAAGGTGCAAGTGCGGAGAATCTGCCATAATGACAGAGGGATTAAAACTAACAATATTTACTTATAAATGGGGAAAATGTATAAAACCCGTGGGAAAATACCTTATTGAAAGTCTTATATAATAAGGGTTTCAAGAGAATAATGCGAGGATTGCTTCTACGAGCAAATTTTGCCTTAACTTATACTTTACCCCTCAAAAATGGCACTTTTTTAATTAAAATCCCATCATCTCAAAATCTGAAAGTGGCTATTTATAAGGATTTTAGGATTTCGGGGAGGTAAAAATAGGCCAAAAATGGGGGTCGTAATTGCTTGATTTTTCGAAATTTGAAGTGCGTTTAAAGGCACTCTCCGTGCGTTTTTAGGGCATTCCTGAAGGGGGTCTGAAAGCCTTGTAAATAAAGGGTTGTATGACAGAATATTTACTAAGGTCGATTTAATATTTTATGTTCCCACACAGTTCTAAGAATAATTAACTTACCTTTTAAGTTAAAAGTAATTCTTAAGCTTTTAGAAGCCCTCGCCTCCCAAATAGAATTTGTTCCTTTGAGTTTTTTTATCTCCAGAGAAGGATGTTTCAAATTTCTTTCCATTTGTAAGAGGGCTTGATTAATTCTTTTTTGAGATTGAGGAGTTAATTTTTTATAGTCCCGCCTAAACCTCGGTAGCCAGATAAATTTATTTATTGAGCTCATCTATTAATTCCTTAACATTTTTAACTTCTTTGCCTTTTCCCTGTCGAAGTTCTAACTCTGCTTCTTCTTCGGCTTTTTGATGTTCTTTAGTCCAAAACCACATCTGGTTTTTATCGATCAGTTCTTTGGGAATTACTTTCAGTATGTTTCCTTCCATTTTAACTTCCACATAATCTCCGGGTTTACAGTGCAAGGCACTTCTAAACTTTGTTGGTATGGTAATTTGTCCTCTGGGATTTATTTTAGTTAAGCTCATAATTATTACCTCCTTTCACATTGTCATAATATCATACTTTCACATTATAATCAAAATATTTAAATATGGACACCTATTTTTTCTATGGTTTTATTTCCATTTTACGAAGTCTTCCTTTAGGACTTCTAGCTATAGCAACACCTAAAACCTCAACCATCCGGTTAAGAAACTCTTCAGAGCCTGTAGGTTGTCACGGTAGGACAGCCAGTTACTCGACTGCCCCCGCACAGATCCCAGCGTGCGAAACTACCGCACTGGGCTCTTCAGAGATACTCGCTTCCGTAAAAGACAAATTAGTTTTGCCTTCTTTGCTATTCCCTGCAGGGAGGTTTGCATTTGTTATCCAGTCCAACAGTCTGGCAAATGTTATCCTTCTCTCTTTTCATCGGGTAGACTTACCTATTATAGGAGCTTATAGGGTCTCCCAAGTTTCCTATATCTCTCTACAGACATGCCATGTGCCAAGACCCCGACAGACCCTCTTTAGAATCTCACCCTATGCGATTCTTTTGTGTAGGCTTCCGTTGCGGAAACGACGTCGCCATCTGCATTAATCTTTATTTACGAGGCTGTATAATTCACTTTTAGGAAGTACGGTCTTCCCTATGGCCCATCTGTTTCCCTGTGTACGCTTCATCTAATGGTTACCCATTTTGATGCAACACTTGGTATGGGTGGTTGGCTAGACCTTACCCAACAGGGACTTTCACCCTGCAAGACATATAAAACTTCTTGGCGCTTCTTCTGCTAAAAGTTACCAGATTATTGAGTTGGTATAACCTCCTGTTATTTTCCTAATCGTGAAGAATAAGAAACAACCCTCACGCAAGTAGGCTTCGGCTTTCATTTATAATAAGTTTTAATGATTAAAATTATATCTTAATATTTTTTCAACATCTACTTTTCGAAAGGGATTATTTTCTTTAAGTATTTTTTCTAGCGTTTCATTTTTATCATTAGGACCAACGATCAAACACCAATCAATAATAATATCATTCCCATCTTTTGCAAAAAGGATTCCAATTTCCTTTTTATAATTTAGATCATATTTTGCCGCTATTGTTGTATTTTTTAAATATTCTCTTTTTCTTTTAATCATAGAATTTGGAAGTGTCATCATGACAAAGCCACAACATGTTTCAGGATTATACGCTCTAGTCGGTACAATTATTTCATCCTTAAATATTCTTTCCAAACAATAATCTACCCTTCCTTTTATGTTTTTCAAATATACTCTATTTAGTTTTGAAAATTCAGTTAATATGGAATAATAATCTTTATTGCCTCCAGAAGAATCATAAATTCTATCACCAAATTTCAACAATAATGGATTTAAATTAAATTCTTCAAAATTGTTTTTAAAACAAATAAAATATTTAATATAATTTTTACTGGGTTTATCTTCTAATCTTCCACTTAAATATTGACCTAATAAGGATAATTCATCAACGAAATATTCATTAGAAAGATTATTTAAAATGACTTTTTCCCTAAATTTAAAATACTCTGATATCTCGCAAGGGGTATATAGAGTATTTACAATTTTAAAATAAATATCAATTGGTAGAATATGTATAAATCCTACATGCCTGCTTTTATAGTAATTTATTCTCATGCAATCAATCGGTAAATTCTGGTTATCATATGATACTATTTTAAAAATCTTCCTGTTATCTAAATTAATTTTAAATTCATGACCTCTATGATTTTTTAACCTAATTGGAGAATATCTTTTAAAATAAGAAATGGTATCACGAATTTGTCTCGTTGCCTTTTTTAAAATTTTGCTTTCAAACCATCTTCTTTCAACATCATTATTTATCACATTTGAATTACTTTGTCGCTCTTTACATTGGTAAATGAAGATAAAATTTTCTAAAAAAATTAAGTTATCAGCCAGTTCGTGCTCAGATTTGTTGGCTGGTGTAAAAATATTTTTTGAAAAGGTAAATTCCTTAAGAAAAATATTTTCATTTAAATATGATAAAAGCACAATAAAGGATTCTCTCTACCATATTCTTATCGTTTACGAAGATATCAGGAACCTGGACTTATCAAACCCCTTACTAAATAGTTAGAAAAAGTTACCAAATTATTGAGCTAATACAACGGTCTCATGTCATATTTTATTCTAAATTAATATTATATTTTATTTAAAAATCTCCACTCTTGCGGGAATAAGGGAGTTTTAAAATAAATATGCGATAGCATTCTTAGATGCTTAAAACCAAACTCGTCGGTTTTAAAATTAAACCTTTCATTATTAGAATTATCATTAAACATTTTTTCATAATAACTAAAAGCAGTTTCTTCATCTTTGACAATATTATTGCTATCAAATAGCTTACTATTTCCTTCGGTCAATTGTTTTTTAAATAAAAGACATTCATTTTCTTCAATATTTTCTGGGGGATAGTATGTTAACAAATTTATATCCTTTACTAAATGTTTCCAATAATTGCTAAATAATTTTTTATTTTTTAGTTTATATGCAAATTCAAACAATATTTCAATCAAATAAGAAGAGGTATCTACATAATTTTTCGGCCTTGTTCCGGTTGAACAATATTCAATTAAACTATCTAAATTATTGCTTAATCCAGGTAGTCTTTTTCTCATTTTTTTTATTAGAAAAATATTATCTAATACATTCTCTAAATATTTGTTTACAAATTCTGTTTCATCATTTTCGAGTAAAAATAATAAGATTATTAGAATAGGAATAGAATGGTTGTCTAGCAAGGGCCTCTGACATCCTGAATTGTCATTAATAATTTTTTCTATTGTTACTAATAGGTTTTTAAATATACCTCTTTCGGACTGAGAATTTAAATTCACAAAAGCTTGGTAATAATATATTAAATATGATATATATTCAAGACTTCTCATAGGATAACCAATTTGCTCAAAAACTGCGCCCTTTTCAGAAAAAAGACCATCTTTTCCTTTTGCTATCGGTATTGTTTTACAAAAGTATAAGTTTAGAATCCTTAAATGAAGATTATATAGTTTTAAAAATTCCTTTATAGCAATCTTTCTACTACTAATTGCATTTTTTTCCAACAACCACCCCCAGGTCTTTAGTAAAGCATAGGTAACACATTCTTTTGCGGGCCATAAATTATCTATTTCTTTGGAATAATGTAAAACTAAAGCTGAAATCATACATAATGTTGATATTAATCGTCTTATATTTTTTGGATTATATATTTTATATGAGTTTAATATTTTATCAACGAGTTCTTTAAAATATTTACAAAACAACTTTGGGCGGTATGACTGCTTTCATTTACTCCTACTAAAAAAGAATATCTGCGGGCCGGGGTAAACTCTTCCTTTACCTTAACATCACCTTTCGGAGTTTTTTCAAACTTGTATTCCATCTTCACAAAAGAAAAACGCCAATCCTCTTCCTGGGGAGAAACAAAAGCGACAAGCCCGGCATCTTTTTCGCCACGTTCTTTTAAGTAGCGGGCTATAAAATTGCGCTGAGCAGTGCGGGCACGGTCAACTGTAGTTTCTTTTTTTAAATGGACAATAAGAATGTCAATCTTTTTCCCTTCCGGGTCTGTGTAAGTTCCAATTCGTTCATAGCTTTTAATGTAATCTTTAAAGCTATCTGGTATATAACAACCATGCAGGTGAAATGCTTTTGATTCATCATATTGGTTAAGTAAATTTTTTATAAAATAAATAAATTTTTCTTTATCAAAAGAATTCTGAAAAGTATTTCTAATAAGTTTTTTGGCAGATTCTTTGTCCATATTTTATTCTCCAATCAAATATTCAGATAAAATTACTTCCCTTGGTCCGGAAGTCTGAGCAGCACTTTCTGATAAATGTTCTTTTAAAAATTCCGGAGCAATATTTTTTTGCAATACTGCCAATATTGTTAAAGGATTTATGGTCTTTTTTAATTCATTATTCAATTCCTGAAGCAGTATTTTAGTAGTCTGTTTCGGTAGAGCTCCTTCTGTAATCTTTTGTATTACTATTTTTAAGTAATTTTCCTGTTCTTCGGTAAGTTTTCTGGTATCTTTAGAGATGGCTTTTAATATTTTTAAAACTTGAGTGGCGGAATCTCTACCGCCGGTTAATTTTATTTCTGACGCTTCTTCCTGGGTGGCAAATTCGAAGGCTTCTTTGTTTTTCCCTAATAAGTCATAAAAATCAGAACTTATCTTTTCTCGCTTAGCATCTTCTTTTGTTTCTAAAGTTTTAGCGGTGGTGATGAAATCTAATTCTTGAGATTCTTGCTTTTGGGCAGCTATAAAAAATTTCTGAAGTTTGCCTTTACGGAAATAAGTTAAAAGGGTATTGGTTTTTTGTTTATATATTCTGGCAGTTCTCGCCTTTTTGGGCAAGGACTTAATTCTGGCAAATAAATCCGGGTAGTCTTCCCGGATATCTTTAATAATTTTTAAATATTTTAATTCACTTTCCTGTCCTTCGTCTTCGCCGATGATAGCTTCTTTGGAAGTTAGGCGGTTAAACAATTCATGGGATTCTATTTCTTCATTTTCGGTAAGCAAGCGGGCATCATTTCCTAATAAAGAGATGAAGGCATGTATTTTTGCTGCCGCTGCTTCTCTTAATTTAATTAGGTCATTGGATTGTTTGCTGGGGAAAAAATTAAAGGTGTAAATCTTATCAAAATTAGTGTCTACCCTATTGATTCTTCCTGCTCTTTGCATCATACGGGTAGGATTCCAGGGGATATCATAATTAATGACTACATTAGATTTGTGAAGATTTACTCCCTCTGATAAGACCTCTGTGGAGATTAATATCCGGTAATCATCCCGGGGAGAATGGGCTTTGGGGTCAAAGTTTTCAATTACCTTTCTCCGGGTGTGTTCACTTGAACCCCCGGTAAATTCCATTACTTTATATTTTTGTAAATTTTCATTTAAATAATCTGCGGTCTCTTTAGATTCAGTAAACACTATTAATTTATTTTTCTTCAGGATAGGATGAAAAGAAAGGATATCTAAAAATTGGAGCAATTTAGGGTCCCGATCTACCGTGTTCCATATTTTTTGAATTTCTCTTAAAGTCTTTAAATCTTTTTCCAAGAGCCCTCTATATTTTGGATCAAAATCTTTGGATGAATATTTTACTGCTTTATCTTCTTCAATTAATTTTTGGATGGCTTCATCATTATCATTCTCCAGGAATTCAAATATTTTGTTAATATATTTTTTACTAACATATACATTTCCCTTGTCAAATTCTTCTAAGAATTTTTCGTAAGAATAAATAAAGCGATTGATGCTTTGTCGGAAGGCATAAAAACTACTCTCTAATCTTTTCACTAAAAGAATTTTCATAAATTTTCTCATATTCTTTTGAGCCAATTCTTCCGGTTGAGTAATTTCTCCGCGATAATAAAGTAGTGGAGTATAACGGCTATAATTAAAATCGAGGGCAATCATTTTGATGGTCTTAGTAAAAATCTTGTCCTCTTGATCGTTTAGTTGATAAAATACCGCTTCGGGTTTGGCAACTTCGGGAAATTTCAATTTTTGTTTTTCTAATTCTCGGGTAAAATATTTAATTACTTCTGACCTGGTTCGGCGTACCATCAGATATTTTAAAACCTTTTCCCTAATCTCTCGGGAGTTTTCTTTTACAGTCCTGATATATTCCGGATAATTTCGTTTGCGGTCCAGATGCTTTAGCCTCTTTTCTAAGTTAGAGAAAAATTTCTCTAAATTGGGCAAATTAGGAATTGTGCTTTTTTTGGAGTTTTGAAATAACTTTAGTTGACTTAAGATATCTTTGGGATAATTGTTGTAGGGAGTGGCGGTTACCAGAATAACTCTTTTGCCCCGGCAAATCCGTGCGAGCATTTCGTATGTAGCATTTGATTCATTGCGAAAACGATGGGCTTCATCAATAAAGATATTTTGATATTTAGTAATATCTCTTTTGAGCAATTGGTCTAATTTGCCTAATGATTCAAAATCTGCCTGTTCCTTAAAACCAGAAAAAATATTGGGCCAGGAACCGGGACTGTCTTTATCTAAAAGCATGGGTGGGGCAATAACCAGGTGGCGGCCATCTAATTGTTGGACTAAAAGGGCAGAGATGTAAGTTTTGCCCAAACCTACTACGTCAGAGATAAAAACACCACCGTATTCCTGAAGGATTTTTTTAGCATTTAAAACCGCCTGTTCCTGATATTCAAGTTTCATAAAATCTTTGGGTACATATTTGTAGAATATTTCTTCGGCTTGCTTGAGGTCGTCCTGAAAGTATTCGTATAGAAATTTTAAGTAAAGTTCGTAAGGAGTGATGTTATTGTTTAGCCAGGTTTTTGTTTGAATGGTTTCTTGATATTTATCTTTTAAATCAACCGCATCTTCCCATAATTCATTAAATTTTTTAAGGGCAAATTCATAATCAGATCTATTTTTTAATTCTACGTTAAATTCAAAATTATCAAGAAGTCCGGATTTGGTAAAATTGCTGGATCCGGTGATCACTCTGCCAGTGTCACGATCGCTTTCCGAAAAAGTCATGATATAAAGCTTGGCATGAATATTTGCAGAGGGATATGCTTTTATTTCTAACTTTCCAGTCTTTAACCATTCTAAAAAGATGCTAACTCCTTCTTCCACCTCTTTGCTATCCGGGGAACTTTCCATCTCATCGGATACTTCTTGGGAAAATTGCTTTTTTGTTTCTGAATGGGAAAATTGTAAAGATTGTTGGGGAGGAGAAGTAGTTGGATTTCCATCTGAGGCGGGTGCGGGGAGATTAGAAACATTAGTATTTATACCGACAAGAATTCTAATTTTTTCTGTTTTTTCGAGAGATTTATAAATTTCGTAAAAACCGCTGGTATGAAAATATCCTACCAAAACATCAAAAAATTGGGTATCTTTAATGAGGGTCCTAAATCTATTTGCAAGGGTTTGCTTTTTTTCATTAGTTATAAAAGTTAAATCCTGGGATTGTGATTGCATATTGTATATTCTCCTAACTGATTAAAAACATACTTTCTAACCGCTTTAATTAAATTGAATATTTTTATAATTGTATCACAGTACTGTGGCTACTGTATGGCAATAATTATATTTATATAAACAATTATATTTTTATATTCGACAAAAGGTTTCAAAAATCCTTCTTTTTTGGATAAAAAGTTTCGGTTATCGGTTAATGAAATAGGGATTGCCGCGCTTTCTTCGAAAGCAATGACAGGGGGATGGATTCCCGCTTTCGCGGGAATGACATAAGTGGGAGGAGAGAGGGGGGCAGACACAAGTTCTGCCCCTACCAGTGAATTCAATCAATTAACTAATTAGTTATAAATTAATGTTTAAAACATCTTACTCCGGTAAAGACCATTGCCAGATTATGTTCATTAGCAGCTTCTATAACTTCCTCATCTCGCTTTGATCCACCGGGCTGAATAATGGCGGTTATTCCCGCTTTGGCCGCTTCGTCTACCCCATCTCTAAAGGGGAAGAAGGCATCAGATGCAAGACATGAGCCCTTAGAACGTCCTTTAGATTTTCTGATAGCAATTAGAACCGAATCTACTCTGCTCATCTGCCCGCCTCCAACTCCTACTACCTGTTTATCTTTAGTTAAAACGATGGCATTCGATTTTACCTGTTTGGCTACCTTCCAGGCAAATAAGAGCTCTTTTAATTCGTCTTTGTTCGGCTCTTTCTTAGTTACTACCTTTAAATCTTCTATTGTAATTTCCTTTAAGTTTCTATCTTGAACCAGAAATCCACCCGGTATTTTTTTAATATTTTTTATCTGAACATCTCTATTTTTTAAATTTCCCACTTTTATTAAACGACGATTTTTCTTTTGTCTCAAAATACTCAGCGCCTCATCTTCAAAATCAGGCGCCAGAACTGCTTCTACAAAAGGGGTTTCATTAATTAAATCAGCTAATTTTGTCCCCACTACTCTATTTATACCAACAATACTCCCGTAGGCAGAAAGAGGGTCCCCCTGGTAAGCTTTTTGATAGGCCTCTTCAATGGTTGATGCACTGGCCAAACCACAGGGATTGGTATGTTTCACAAAGACAACAGTAGGTTCCTGAAAATCTTTAACCATCTCCAAGACCGCTCCTAAATCCACTAAATTATTAAAAGATAATTCTTTGCCGCCTAATTGTAGCGCATCTCCCAGATTGGACTCTTTTACTAATACTTCTTTGTAGAAAGAAGCAGATTGATGGGGATTTTCTCCATAACGCAGGTCTGAAACTTTTTCACCCAGTAAATTTAGAGTCTGGGGAAAAGAAGTTGATTCTTTAAGTAAATTTTTTTTTAAATAATGGGTAATAATTCCATCATAGAATGAAGTATGTTCAAATACCTCTGTCGCTAATCTCTTTTTAGTCTCTAAAGAAATTTCTCTTTGATTTTTATCTAATTCTTCTAAAATTATCGGATAATCCTGAGGATTTATTACTACAGCTACATCTTGATAGTTCTTGGCTGCTGCCCTCAAAAGAGAAGGCCCCCCAATGTCAATATTTTCTATAGCCTCTTCTAATTTTACCTTTTCTTTAGAAATTGTCTTTTGAAAAGGATATAAATTTACCACTACCAGACCAACTGTTTCAATCTGCTGAGCTGCTAATTGCTCTTGATGAAGAGAATTATCGCTCCTGGCTAATATACCTCCGAAAATTAAAGGATGAAGAGTCTTGACTCTTCCATCCAGTATCTCCGGAAAATTGGTTACATCAGAGATTAATTTCACTTTAACTTGAGCATCTTTTAGTAGCCGAGCTGTTCCTCCTGTAGAGATAATTTCGATTCCTAATTTTTCCAAACCTTTAGCAAAATCAATAATTCCTTCTTTATCGGATACGCTGATTAAAGCTCGTTTTATTTTGGTCATTTGTTCTTCTCCTTTATAGCCTTGACGGCAATATCTTTTCGGTAATACATATCTTCAAAATAAATTTCTTTTACTCCTTTATATGCCCTCTCTTTTGCTTTAGATATAGTTTCATCCCAGGCAGTTATCCCCAGGACTCTTCCTCCTGAAGTAATAACCTTATCATCTTGAAGTTTGGTACCAGCATGAAAGGTTATAATATCCTTCATTTTTTCCAATCTTTTCAAACCGCTAAGAACTTTTCCTTTCTGATACTTCCCCGGATATCCTCCGGAAGCCACCACCACACATACTGCAGCATTATCTTCCCATTTGATATTGATTTTATGAAGGGTATTCTCGATGACTGCATTTAATATATCGATTAAATCTGTTTTTAATCTCGGCAATATGACTTGAGTCTCCGGGTCACCAAAACGGGCATTAAATTCTAAAACTTTAGGGCCTTCTTTGGTTAATATCAATCCGGCATAAAGTACTCCTTTATACATTTTTCCTTCATTCTGTAAACCCTTTACAGTAGGTTTTAAAATCTCTTCTAAAACTCTCTTTTCAAACTCATCAGGATAAAAGGGAACCGGGGAATAAGCACCCATCCCTCCGGTATTTGGCCCCAGGTCATTATCAAATATCTTTTTGTGGTCCTGGGAGGAAACCATTGGTATAACAGTCTTACCATCACAAAATGCTAAAATCGATACCTCTTCTCCTTCTAAAAATTCCTCTATGATGACCTGCCTGCCTGCTTCTCCAAATTTTTTCTCCTCCATCAGTGCATCCAAGGCATTTCTCGCTTGGACTAAATTTTCTACTATAAATACGCCTTTGCCAGCTGCCAATCCATCTGCCTTTATGACCAAAGGAAAGGTTTGTTTTTTTATATCATCGAGTGCCTTTTCGCTGGTTTGAAAGACCTGGTAATTAGCGGTAGGGATATTATACTTTTTCATTAAATACTTGGAAAAGACTTTACTTGATTCAATTTCAGCAGCCTCTTTACTCGGACCGAATATCCTTAAACCCTGTTTATTAAATTCATTAACTATTCCTTGGGATAAAGGCAATTCCGGTCCCACTACCGTTAAATCAATCTTTTCCTTTTTGGCAAAATCAATTAATTTTTCTATGCTGTCTGTATCAATATTTACACATTGGGCTAACTTGGAAATTCCTGCATTGCCCGGTGCACAATACACTTCAGATACTTTCGGATTTTGATTAATTTTCCATATCAGAGCATGCTCTCTTCCTCCGCCGCCAATTACTAATACTTTCATCTTAAATTAACCTCTTTTTAATAAAAACTTTTCTCCCTTTAATAACCAATCTACCCTGGGAAAATAATTGAATTGCCTGAGGATAAATTTGGTGTTCTTCTTTTAAAATTCTTTCCGCTAATGATTCTTCGGTATCATTATCTTTTACCTCTACCGCCTTCTGTAAAATAATAGGGCCAGAATCTACTCCCTCCTCAACAAAATGGACTGTACAGCCAGAAATCTTCACTCCATATTCTACGGCCTGCCTCTGAGCATGTAATCCTGGAAAAGAGGGAAGTAATGCAGGATGAATATTCATTATTCTATTTTTGTACATTTTAATAAAATAGGGACTTATAATTCTCATATATCCGGCTAAAACTACCAGGTCAACATCTTTCTCCTTCAAACATTCCACAATCTTTTTATCGTAAGCTTCCCTATTTTTAAAACTTTTGAAATTAATACACTCAATTTTAATATTATTTTGTTTGGCTCTCTTAAGGGCAAAGGCATCGCGATTATCACTAATAACAATACCTATTTTACCCTCAATTCTTCCCTCTTTAATCGCCTCAATTATAGCCTGCAAATTTGTCCCTCTACCTGAGGCCAACACTCCGATATTAACCATTAACTTCTTCTCCTCAATGACAAATCTGGTGCCAGGCACCAGATTTGTCATAAATGTAAAGTTTTGTGCCAGGCACCAAATTTGTCATTATCCAATAATTATCTGTTTATTCCCTTTTATAACCTTGCCAATGATGTAAGAATTATATTTTATCATTTTAAGTTCGTTAATCACTTTTAAAGCGTCATTTGGGGGAATAATTAATACCATCCCAATACCCATATTAAAAGTCCGATACATTTCTTCATCAGAAATTTTTCCTTCTTTTTGAATTAAAGAAAAGATAGGAGGTTTGGTCCAGTTTTTTTGATTAATCTGGACCGAAACTCCTTCAGGTAAAATACGAGGAATATTTTCCACTATCCCTCCTCCGGTGATGTGAGCTATTCCTAAAATTTTATATTTTTCCAATAAATGTAAAACTGGTTTTGCATAAATTCGGGTAGGGGTAAGTAATTCTTCGCCCAAAAATTCCCCAAAAGAAGATACTTTACCGTCTATCCTATATTTATTGGATTCAAGTAAAACCTTTCTGGCTAAAGAAAAACCGTTGCTATGTAATCCATTAGAGGAAATTCCTATAACCGAATCTCCCTCTTTGATCTCCTTACCATCAATTATTTTATCTTTTTCTACAATCCCTACTGCAAAACCGGCTAAATCGTATTCGCCTTCCGGATAAAATCCGGGCATCTCTGCAGTTTCTCCGCCCAATAAAGCACAGCCTGCCATTTTACACCCTTCAGTAATTCCTTTTATTAGCTCAACAACTACTTTTTTTGACAGTTTACTAATAGAGATATAATCCAGGAAGAATAAAGGTTTTGCCCCACAGGTAATGATATCATTCACCGACATTGCCACTAAATCTATTCCCACAGTATTATGTTTATTTAAAGCAAAGGCAATCTTTAATTTGGTCCCCACTCCGTCAGTTCCGGAAACCAACACCGGTTCTTTGTAATTTTGTTCTGCCAAGGAAAACAATCCGCCAAATCCTCCTATACCACTTAATACTCCGGGGATAGATGTTTTACTGATTAATGGTTTTATTTCTTTAACTATCTGATTGGCCAAGTCGATATCCACACCAGCTTCTTTATAGGATTTTGTCATTTGATTAGTTCCTTTTCTTTTTTTTGGTCTACCGGTCAATTTAGTCGATAGCATAACACCCCCACCTTAATCCTCCCCCCTCAAGGGGGAGGAAATTAGGGGTCTGATTTATCCGACCCGTATACTCTTATATTTTTTTCAGCAGGCTCGATGAATCGAGCCCCACATTTAACATATTAATTATTACTATACGAGATACAAATTTAATTTTGTGCTTTAATACTTTTCGTTTTTTACTATCTTAATTAGCTAACCAGGTAACCAGCTAACTAAATACGAGATACGAAACTTACACTGGATACTTCCCGTTAAAACAAGCCAGGCAAAAATCATCTGCAGGGATTTTATCAAAAACACTGCATAACCCTTCTATACTTAAATAACCCAAACTATCTGCTTCTATCCATTTTTTTGTCTCTTCTAAGGTATGATTTGAAGCCCGCAAATATTCTCTGTTCGGTGTATCTATCCCGTAAAAACAGGGGAAGAAAATAGGTGGAGAACTTATTCGAACATGAATTTCCCTAGCTCCTGCATCTCTTACTAACTTTACAATTTTTTGGCTGGTAGTTCCCCGGACGATGGAATCATCGATCAGTATCACTCTCTTACCCTTTATTATTTCTTTAATGGGAGATAGTTTTATTTTCACTCCAAAATCCCGAATTAATTGTTCAGGTTGAATAAAAGTTCTCCCAATATAACGGTTCTTAATCAAACCTTCTTCATAAGGGATATCTGATTGGGCGGTATAACCGATAGCTGCAGAAATGCCTGAATCCGGAACAGGAACCACTATATCTGCTTGCACCGGATATTCCCGGGCTAATCTTCGGCCCATTTTTTGTCGGCTTAAAGCTACATTTGCTCCGTATATAGTGCTATCCGGACGAGCAAAATATACAAACTCAAAAATACAAAGAGCTTTCCGGTTATCTGGTAATATTCTGGTAGACTTTATTCCTTCTTTATCAATGACGACCATCTCCCCCGGTTCCACTTCCCGAATAAACTCAGCGCCAATAAGATTAAAGGCACAGGTTTCAGAAGCAAAAAGGTAAGAATCCCCTAATTTCCCCAGGGCAAGGGGATGAAAACCGAAAGGATCTTTTAACCCGATTAATTTATTTTCAGTCATTATCACTAAAGAGAAAGCCCCTTTTAATTGGGCAGCCACCATTTTAATATTTTTTTCAATACTCTCTTCGGAATTTGTTTTGATTAAATTAGATATTATTTCACTATCTGTTGAGGAATAAATTTGAACGCCATTTTCTTTCAATTTTGCCTTTAATTCTTCCTGATTTACCAGATTACCATTATGAGCTAGAGAGAAAGTTCCTCCTTTATAATTCTTTAAAAGAGGTTGGCTATTTTCCCAAATATTGGCGCCTGTTGTAGAATATCTTACATGACCAATAGCACAATTACCCTGTAAAGTCTTTAGCTTTTCTTCATTAAATACTTCAGATACTAACCCTAAATCTTTATAGATTAAGAGTTTTTGTCCATCAGATACGGCAATTCCCGCGCTTTCCTGCCCCCGATGTTGAAGAGCATAAAGGCCAAAATAAGTCAATTTAGCCACATCTATAGATATATTTTCTTGATTGAAAATTCCAAAAACTCCACATTCCTCATGCATTATTTTGTGCCTTTCCAAACTTTTTCCAATTGCTCTACTCTTATACTAATTAACTGGTTTATATTTAATTCCTCACCCTCCACAGAACCTAATACCAAAAGAGGAACCTGATATTTATCGGCTATCTCCTGTAATGAAGATAGATTTTTCGGATTAAGAGATACCATGATTCGCGATTGGCTTTCTCCGAACAACAGGGCATCACTTCTTATTTTGTCTTCGATTTTTATTTTCGCTCCTTTTCTCCCTTTAATACAACTCTCTACCAGGGCTATAGCCAATCCGCCTTCTGAACAATCATGAGCTGAAGAAACCAATTCCTTCTTAATCGCCTCCCGGCATACATTTTGAACTGCCTGTTCTTTCAACAAATCAATCCGGGGAGGTACTCCCTTTTCTAAATTATGAATAACTTTTAAATATTCACTTCCGCCCAATTCTTCTTTATTTTCTCCTAAAAGTACTATCAAATCATTATAATTTTTAAATTCCATAGAACAGATATGGTTATAATCTTCGATAATCCCCACCATTCCGATAACCGGTGTAGGATAAATGGCTTCCCCTTTGCTTTCATTATACAAGCTTACATTGCCGCTTATGACCGGGGTCTGTAATACTCGACAGGCTTCACTGATTCCTTTAATGGCTTCTTCTAATTGCCAGTAGATAATTTCCTTTTCAGGATTTCCAAAATTTAAACAGTCGGTTACCGCTCGAGGCAAGGCTCCTTTGCAAGACAAATTTCTGGCAGCTTCTGCTACCGCTATCTTCCCTCCCATTAAGGGGTCAAGGTAACAATATCTTCCATTACCATCAGTGGTAAGGGCTATGGCTTTTTTAGTTCCTTTTATTTTTAATACTGCAGCATCATCTCCGGGAGGTAGTATAGTATTATTCCTTACCATATAATCATAATGCTCATAAACATTTTCTTTGCTTGTAATATTTAGAGAACCCAACAACTGTAATAATACTTGATTATAATCATCTGGCTGAGAAATCTCGGATAAATCAAGCTCATTCACCGAATCTAAAATATCCGGCTTTTTCCCTTTACGATGACAAGTAGGTGCTCCTTCGGCAAGTGATTTAGCGGGTATATCTGCTACTATTTCTCCTTTATCTCTGACCCTGAATTTACCATCATTAGTTACTCTACCAATCACTGCGGAATTTAAACCCCACTTATCAAATATTTTTTTAATCTCTTCCTCTTTTCCCTTTTTAACTACCACTATCATTCTTTCTTGAGATTCAGAAAGCATAATTTCAAAAGGGTTCATTCCTTCTTCCCGTTTGGGTACTTTTGATAGTTCAATATCTAACCCGCTATCTCCCCGACTGGCCATTTCACACAAAGAACTGGTCAGACCGGCAGCTCCACAATCTTGCAGTCCAATCACATAATCTAATCCTCTTAACTCTAAACAAGCCTCAATTAATAATTTTTCAGAAAAGGGGTCTCCTATTTGAACTGCGGGGCGATCTTCATCAGAGGTTTCATCTAATTCTGTAGAGGCAAAAGAAGCCCCTCCAATTCCATCTCTGCCTGTTTTAGCACCTATTAAAATTACTGAATTACCTTCACCTCTTGCTACTGCTCGCAAAATATCATTTTTCTTGGCATACCCTACACACATTACATTTACTAAAATATTCTCCTGGTAACTTGAGGAAAAAACTGTTTCTCCCCCAACCGTAGGCACCCCTATACAATTACCGTAAAAGGAAATACCCTCTACTACCCCTTTATAAAGATATTGAGTTTGGGAATTATCAAAATCTCCAAATCTTAGAGAATCCAGCAAAGCTATAGGACGAGCCCCCATCGCAAAGATATCCCGTACTATTCCTCCGATGCCGGTTGCCGCTCCCTGAAAAGGCTCTATCGCCGAAGGATGGTTATGGCTCTCTATCTTCATAGCTATAACTTGGTCATCTCCGATATCAATAATGCCCGCATTCTCTCCCGGCCCTTGAAGAACCCATTCCGCTGAATTGGGAAATAATTTAAGAAGCGGTTTTGAGTTTTTATAACTACAATGTTCTGACCACATTACTGAATACATCCCTAACTCTACTTCATTGGGTTCTCTTTGTAGGCATTCTTTTATTTTCTGATACTCTTTTGGAGTAAGATTCCATTTTTTCCAAAATTTTTCCTGGTTAAAACTTTTCATCAACCATTAATCTCCTATTTTAACAATTTACCAATTGACCTATTCACCAATTGTCCAATTATTTCTATCTTACCAATTTGCTAATAAATTTTATTATGATTTTCTAATTTCCGAGATTTATTTATCTGAGTACTAATTTTTTCTTTAGAAAATTTAAAATTGAATTGAAAATATATTTGCCATCAGATGAACCCAAACAATCTTCCATACAACGCTCCGGGTGAGGCATCATTCCCAGAACATTTCCTTCCTTATTACATACACCGGCGATATTATAAACAGCACCATTAGGATTGGCCATTGAAGTAATCTCCCCGTTCTTTTCGCAATAACGAAAGACAATCTGATTGTTTTTGATAAGTTCAGACAAACCATGGTCGTCAATATAATAATTACCATCCCCATGAGCAATGGGTATTTTTAAAACCTGCCCGCTTTTACAAGAATTAGTATAGGGAGTTTGATTATTCTCTACTTTAAGATAGCTGTACTTACAGATAAAATGCAGACTATTATTTCTCATTAATGCTCCGGGCAATAAACCCGCTTCAGTAAGAATTTGGAATCCGTTGCAAATCCCCAAAACTAATCCTCCGGCCGTAGCATAATCGATTACTGCTGACATAACCGGAGAAAACCGAGCTATAGCCCCGACCCTTAAATAATCTCCGTAGGTAAATCCACCCGGCAAAAATATTCCATCATATCCCTCTAAATTAGTCTGCTTGTGCCAGATATATTCAACTTCTACCTTTAAAACATCATTAAGGGCATAAAAACAATCATAATCACAGGTTGAACCTGGAAATTGAACTACACCAAACTTCACTTTAACACCTCGATTTCATAATCAAAGTCTTCAATCACCGGATTGGCTAACAATTTTTTACCCATCTCTTCAACCCTTTGAATAACCATCTGGCGATTCTGTCCCTTCATCTTAATATTTATATACTTTCCCATCCTTACTTCTTCTATTTCTTCAAACCCCAATGACTCTAAGGCATTTTGAGTAGCTGTTCCTTGAGCATCTAATAATCCTTTTTTTAAGGTTACATAAATTTTAACCAACCACATTTTCTTCTCCTTTTTTTAATTTACCGATTCACCAATTGACCGATTCTCCGATTATCCAATTTACCAATTTACACTTCGTAGGACAGGCGTTCCCCGTTTTCATGAGAACAGGCCCGCCTGTCTATTATTACACTCTCCACTAAACGCTATTTATTATCTGGCTTGTTTCCTCTAATAATTCTCGCATAGAAGGAATATTCTTAAACCATTCTCTCCTAGTTATTTCATTGGCAAAGGCACAATAAGCCATAAATATAAGTTCTTTTAATCTTGCCGGCAAAGGTGGAGGAGACAAGTTCACTTTTTCTTTCCAGTTTATACTATCTCTCTTTTTAACCTCTGCTAATTCTTTAAACCAATTAGTTTTTCGATAGTATAATCTGGCGATTTCTTTACTTACCGGGATTCCCTCAAAGGTAAAACGGCACTCATCTAAAGTCCCCAACACATCTACTACTATAAGATTCCTCTCCTCATCGAATCCAAATTCTATTTTGCCATCTTCGTATTTCAATCCAATTTTATTTGCTTCTTGTCCGATTAGTTCATTAATTAATAAAGTAATCTTTCTAATCTCTTCTAATTCATTATTACTAAGATGGGCAATTTTTTGGGCTTCTTCCCAACCTAAATAGCGGTCACTTTCTTCAAGTTTAGTAGATACATCCAAAAAGGAGTTGTTTAAAGTCTGCCCGGGATGGGGCATTTCTTTCAAGCTTAAATCTTCCAGTTTCAAACTTCCTTCTTCTAATCTTTTAAATACACTGGAACCCTTTGGAAGAGATTTGCGATAAATAACTTCCAGGGGAATTAAAAAATTATTATTTTCATTTTCATAATTAGAATAATCATAATGACTGCCTTTTTGTAAAGGAGGCAATACTCTGAGCAGTTTTACTTCCATAATATTAACTGGAGCTTTAATATCTGACAATCTTCCCAATTTATTACCATCTTCGACCAATCCCAGATAATGGCTTTTTATTCCCAAAGATTTAAGTTTTTCAAAAAAATAAGCAGCCGAGATACATAAAGATTTCCCCTTATTGGGAATATGGTCTGGCATCTCTCCCCAATCAAATACTGAATAACGATCTGAAAAAATAAATCTTCCCCTGCCACTTTTGTTTTTCAAAGGCTTCTCTATAACAATTAAATCCTTTACACTTCCCATTATTCTCGCTCCTTTTTATTAATTAACTAATTTGCCAATTCTCCGATTTACCAATTGCCCAATTAAATTAGTCGTTAGTTTTAAATACAAGATGCAAAATGGTTTTTAGATAGAGACAATCAGTTTTCAGTTAATAGTCGCAAAGATGCGAGATAGAAAATTTGCAACTCACAACCTGTATTTTAACTGGTAAACTGGATAAATAATATCCTATCCGCTACACGCTAAACGCTCTATGCTATATCTTGATATCTTTTATCTTCTGAACCATTGCTTCTCTATAATCTTTAAGTCTTTCTCTAATTTTAAAATTTTCGATAGCTAATATATGTGCTGCCATTAACCCGGCATTTTTGGCATTTCCTATTCCTACTGTAGCCACTGGAATGCCACCAGGCATTTGAACCATAGACAATAAGGAATCAAGCCCTCCCAGGGCTTTTGTTTCTATAGGTACTCCGATAACCGGTAAAAGTGTTTTAGCGGCAATTACTCCGGCAAGATGAGCTGCCCCTCCTGCACCGGCAATGATTACTTTAAATCCTTTTTCTTCTATTTGGGTTATGTATTCAAATAGTAAATCAGGGCTCCGATGAGCCGAGAGCACCTTCATTTCATAAGAAATACCTAATTCATCTAATACTTCAGCTGATTTTTTCATAGTGTCTTTATCTGATACGCTTCCCATTATTATCGCTACTTTATCATCCATATTCTTTCCCCCTAATCTTCCTAAATTTCTATCTATTTAATCAATAACTTACTTTATAACAAATAAAAAAGCCCAGGCAACAGAAATTCCATCAATTAGAGTGGAACCTCTCCGCCTGGGATTTTAACCCTCCGGTGTAGTATAAAAATAAATATACTTTGCACCACTTGGTTCTAATCTTATCTAAGCGTAACCTAATATTTACAACTATAAATCGGCTTAAATAAGCGATTCCCTAAGGTGCACTTCCACTCGTAGCCTGTCGTGATTTACGGTCACATGGTAGAAACACCCTTGCCATATTCAAGAGTTTATACGAGTATCTATTATTTAATTTTTAAAATTTTATTTGACTAAAATATAACAATAACTTACTGAATTGTCAAATATTAAAACGAGAAAACAACTTATTATTAAAAGAATTTATAATTTTCTTTTCAGTCTCTTTAATAATTCATTTAAGTGTAGGGTATTTACGATATCTTTTTCTTCCAGCCATCCTCGGCGGGCGACATCTACACCTAAATTCATAAATTCTAATCCTTCGATACTGTGAGCATCAGTCTCAATAGCTAACTGCGCTCCCCTGTCTTTAGCCATCCGGCAATAGACATCATTTAAATCAAGTCTTTCCGGATAGGCATTTATCTCTAAAATAGTTCTCGTCTTCGCAGCCATATCCATTATCTTATCAATATTTACTTGATATGATTCACGGTATCCGATTAAGCGTCCGGTAGGATGGGCGATAATGCTTACAAATCTGTTTTGCATAGCCCCAACAAGTCTTCCCGTAATAATTTTACTCTCCTGTTTGAAACCAGAATGAATTGCTGCAATCACCACATCTAATTTGCTCAATATTTCATCAGAAAAATCCAAACTACCATCTGATTTTATATCTACTTCAATCCCGGTAAAAACAGTAAAATTATTTAACTCCTGGTTTAATCTTCGAATTTTTTCTATTTGTTCTCTAAGTCTCTCTTCGGTTAACCCACCGGCAAATTTTAATGATTGTGAATGGTCAGTAATGGCGATATATTTATAACCCCTCTTCTTGGCTGCTTCTGCCATCTGTTTAATGGTATACGCCCCATCACTCCACTTAGTATGAAGATGCAGATCACCTTTAATCTGGGAATATTCTATCAGTTGAGGTAATCTATTTTCTTGTGCTGCCTTAATCTCTCCTCTGTCTTCTCTTAATTCTGGAGGAATAAAAGGTAAATCTAAAATTCGATATACTTCCTCTTCTTTTTTCCCAGCTATTCTCTGGCCATTTTTAGAATCAAACACTCCGTATTCATTTATCTTCAAACCCCTCTTTATAGCTAATTCTCTTAATTTAATATTATGGGCTTTGGACCCGGTAAAATATTGCAGTGCTGCTCCAAAACTTATTGGCTCTACTACTCTTACATCAATATGAATATCATCCTTAGTAATAACGCTTGATTTGGTAGGCCCTTCAGCTAAAATTTCTCTAACGTGAGGTAAAGAGGTAAATGTTTTCATTATTTTTTCAGGTTTCTGGGAAGTGACCAGTATATCAATATCTCCGATAGTCTCTTTTTTACGTCTTAAACTACCGGCAAAATTTATTTTATCCGTCTCTTTTAACTGACGCAAATTCTCCACAATCTCTTCTGCTAAAGGCAAAGCAGTACCTAAAAGAACTCTTTCTTTTCGCCTTTTATATAATTCTATTCCTCTTAAAATATTAGTTTCCGATTTTTCGCCCATCCCTGGCAAATCTTTAACTTGATGCTGCCTAACTGCTTTTTCTAACTTTTCTATATTGTCTACACCTAATTGTTCATACAAAAGTTTGGCTGTCTTAGGCCCCACTTCAAGAATATCTATGAGTTTTACCACTCCGTCAGGTATTGTCTCTTTTAATTTTTCGTAATACTCAAGCTTACCGGTTGTCAGAAACTCCTCAATCTTTTTGGCAATACCCTCACCAACTCCCGGGATATTATTTAATCCTCCCTGGTGGTAAATTGTTTCTATATCAATGGGTAAATTCTCTAAAACCAAAGTTATCTTTTCATAAGCTCTAATCTTGAAAGGGTTTTCTCCTTTAATCTTTAACATCCTGGCAATCTGGTCAAATATTCGGGATAGTTCTAAATTTTTCAATTCGCCCACTCCCCTTAATATTAGTAAAAATCCATTACTTTTTTTCTATATATAGCCTTTACAATCGTAAATTATTTTCTTAATTATAATACTGTTTATATATATATTCTATAAAACTCTTAAAATTCCTCTTTTTTATAATAGTTAGAAATTTCTTCTTCTACCAAAACTAACTCAACCCCTTATAAAATAAGGCTTTTCACCCACATCTAAAAATAAGCCATTTTAAGCCATTTTAAGCGCCTATTTTAAAAAATATGAAATCACCCCTACCCCACCTCAATAAACGCTTCTACGGCGATATTTCTCTGAAAGCCTTATATTGTAAGGCTTTCAGACTGCTAAAAATACAACTTTTAGCCCTTTTTTGCCTTATTTTCTCCTTATTTTAGAAGCACTATCACTATCCTATATAACAAAAAAACGCAGAAACCCTTATGTTTTCTGCGTTTTAGAGACTTGCTATTTTTACCTTTAAAAACTGATAATCATCTAATTTTATATATATTTACCTCCCTTGTTTAGCTAAAAATTAGTTTTTCTATTTCTCTCTTTTTCTTTTTTTAATAGAAAATAGGGACCTGTTGCCCCTATTATTATTCTAATTCTAAAAAAAGTTATGTTAAGTGTTAAAACTTGACATAACTTTTTCTTTCCCGTCAATCAAAAAGAAGGATATCTTTTCTTTGGTTGGATAGATTTTTTAATTCTTCACTAAAGCCTGACTTAGAAAATAAAGCAAAGTATTTTTGTTTTACATCAAAAAAACTATCGGCTTTTCTTTCTAAATCAGATAACTCATTTAGACCAGCACTTTTATTTTTCCATTTACATTCTCCAAAGATAAAAGATTGTTGATTATCATAAGCCACAATATCAATCTCTTCTTTATTGTTCCACCAGCGCCCTATACTTCTGGCTTTAAAAGGAAGCATATTTTTTCTATTTAGATTTTTCAATCTTTGTAAACAAATATCCTCAAAGATAAATCCGGTGAAACTATTTAAAGAGGGTTTTATTTTTTCTTCCCAAACATAATTAAGATCACCCTCCTCAAGATAACTCACATTAGGCAAAACATATCTAAACCAAAAGCGGAAGAAGGGATCATTAAGGAGATAAATACCTTTTCTTGATTTATGTGGTTTATCTTCTGTAATTGGAACTTCTCTTTTTACTATGCGTAATTCTCTTAAAACACTAAGATATTTATTAACTTTATGTGGGTAGCTAATCCCGGTTTCCTGTACTATCTCGTTTAGCCGGGTCCTGCCAAAGGCAATTGCTTTTAGAATAGAGAAATATATAGCCGGTTCACGCAATTCTTCTATTAATAAAAAACGAGGTTCACTAAAAAGAAAACCATTTTTGTTTAAAATTTCCTCTTTTACATTTTGCTCTATGGTTTTATGGTCACTGAATCGTTGGAGATATGCAGGTGTACCGCCGAGTATACTATAGGCAAAAACCCTATCCTCTTCAGAATAGCGGGGGAAAAATAACTTTAGGTCTTTAAAAGATAGTGGATGTAAGGCAATCTGCCCAGTACGCCTGCCAAATAAAGGACTCCTGCTCCCCAGGACTTCCTTTTCCATAAATCTCATATAAGAAGAGCCACACAGAATAAGGAAAATATTACTCTCTTTTCCTTTTTCATCCCATATTTTCTGTAAGATAGAGGGGAGTGCCGGATTACTAATACATAAATAGGGAAATTCATCGATAATAATCAAAGGCATTTTTAAGACTAAATGGTCAAAGATATATCTTAATAAAGCTTCCCATGAGCCGAAGGGTTGGATTTGTAAAAACGATTCTCCGGTTAACTGAAATATCTTTTCACTAAACTGTTTTAACTGTTCCTGCTCAGAAGAGAGGTCCGAGGAAAAAAAGAGGTGTTTTTTATCTTTAGAAAATTGTCTGAGCAATTCAGTCTTGCCAATCCTTCTACGCCCATACATAATTATAAAACGGGCACTCTGTTCCTTCTGTAATCTTTCTAAGTAATTTAATTCCTCAATTCTATTGACAAACATAATACCCTCCAAATAGTATACTTTAAAGTATTATACTTATAAGTATACAATATATTATAAATAAGTCAATCATTTTTACATGATATTCAATTATCGGTTTCAGAAGTGATGTATTGCATACTCCCCATTACCAAAAAAGGCTAATAATAACTACCTCTAACAGCCTATATATGAAAAAATATGGGAAAATAGAGGGCGGGAAAGCCTTATAAACAAAGGGTTTCAAGAAAAGAATGCGAGATTTTGCTTATATGAGCAAATTTTGCCTTAACCTATACTTTTACCCCTCAAAAATTAGTTTTTTTTAGCTAAAATATTGGGGTTGTAAAATCTGAAAGTGGCTATTTATAAGGTCTTTAAGATTTTGTAGAAGCGAAAATACCCCAAAATCAGGGTAGTAAAGTGGTGCCCAATTTTTAGAAAATTGAGACCTCAAAAAAGGCCCTCTCCGTGCGTTTAAAGGGCATTCCTGAAGAAGTAAATTTTGTTCATTTTTAAGATTATAAATTGATTTGCTTTAATAAATTTTGCTAAGGATATCCATTTAGTTCTTTAAGCCCTCTAAAATCATCTTTCAAACTATAATACAATTTCTTATATAATTGATAATAATACTCATATCTTCCGGTGTTTTTAATCCTGGGAACGATAGTCTTTTCAACTTTAATAATTCTATTCACTGCTTCTGCAAAACTACTATATGTACCAACACCTACTCCGGCAATTAAAGCTGCTCCAAAGGCCGGTCCTTCCTCTATATTCAGTAGGTTTATCTCTTCACCTAAGATATCAGCCAATATCTGCTGCCATATCCTGCTTTTTGCTCCCCCTCCGATAGCTCTTATCTCTTTAATTTTAACCCCTTTATCTTTGATTAACTCCAGAGAATCTCTTAAAGCAAAGGCTACTCCTTCCAAGACAGATCTTGCAAAATGTCTTTGGTCGTGTTTACCGGAAATACCAAAATATACCCCTCGAGCGTTAGCATCATTATGGGGAGTCCTCTCTCCATAAAGATAAGGTAAAAAGATCAATCCTTCACTACCAGGCTCTATCTCTTCTGCTAATTGATCTAATTTAGCATAACTTAATCTATGGTTAAATAACTTTTTCTCTAACCATTCATAGGACATACCTGCTGATAGCATTACCCCCATCATATACCAGCTATTAGGGCAGGCATGATTAAATAGGTGTATTCTGCCTTCTTGATCAGCTTGAGGATTATTGGTCTGGGCTAAGACTACCCCTGAGGAGCCGATACTAACCATTACCCTTCCTTCTTCTGTTATTCCACTTCCCACTGCTCCACAGGCATTATCAGCTCCTCCGGCAACTACCGGAGTTTTAAATTTAAGGCCAGTCTTTTCGGCTATTGGTTTAGTTATCCTACCAGCTAAATCGAATGAATTAAGTACCGGTGGGAGTAAATTTTGCTTAATTTCCAGTTTTCCCAATAAGCTGGTAGACCATCTCTTTTTTATTACATCAAACAATAGAGTACCGGCAGCATCAGAGACGTCGGTAAATAGCTCATTGGTTAGTCGGTAGCGAATATAATCTTTAGGCAAAAGAATATATTTAACCTTTTCGTAATTCTCTGGTTCATTCTCTTTTAACCATAATATCTTAGGAGCAGTAAATCCCTCCAGGGCGGGATTAGATACATAATGGATTAGCTGATCCAATCCTCCTGCTTTAGTATAAATCTCTTTACATTGTTCTGAGGTACGGGTATCACTCCAGAGGATGGCCGGTCTAATGACATCCATCTTTTTATTAAGGAAGACTGAGCTATGCATCTGTCCGGATAAGCTTATTCCTTTAATCTCGCGGGAATCAATAGGAATATTAGATATTGTTTTTCTTATTACTTTTACAGTGGCTTCCCACCAATCATAGGGAGATTGTTCTGCCCAGCCAGAGTGGAGAGTCGCTAAGGGATATGATTCTGTTTTACTGGAAATAATCTTACCTTCTGGGGACACTAATAGAGCTTTTACCCCACTGGTGCCGATATCAAGTCCTAAAAGATAAACCATAAAACACCTGCTCTTTAATCTTTGTTTATTAAATTTATTCTTTTATCTTTTCTTTCATTAGGTGCTAAAATAATGTATTATTTAATATCCTTTATCTTTAAAATTCATATTAAATGAATTTAATTCTTTCATTATTATTTATTTTAGGATAAATAAATTCCCTTTCACTAACAGCCGAGGCATTTGCTTCATTGGCAATAATGAAACTCCCCCAGCAGGAGCTGGGGGCTTCTTTTGGGCTACAAGCAAAAAACGAGCTTGAGCCCTTCGGGCAGCCGCTACATCTACAGACAGGAATCTGGAGTTTTATGCGGCTTAAATAAACCATTCCCATAATTTTAATAATATAATTATATCACAAAATTTAAGTTTTTGCTGTCCACTATAATTTCACCCGCACCCGTAAATAAGAAAAGCCCCCGGGCATAGAATTATTCCATGCTCGGGGAATTGTTGCTGTTCTATTTATTGCCAGTTGGCTCCAGGAACGGCATCATGTACTTGAACGGACCCCAGTGACTGTAAGGCTGGGTGTAGGGATTCTCCGATCCAGGCCAGTTGGTCCAATAGTACTCATCCCACGTGAGGAAACCGCAGTAGCCGTAGGTCGGAATTCCAGGCATCGCCGCGACGGCGAGCTTCAGACCTTCGATGCCGAGAGCGACCGTCGCCGCGGTGTCGGTTGGGTCGGTCTCTCTCAGGCTCTTGATGACTGCGTCCATCTCAGGACTCGACCACCGCGAATGGTGCCCGTAGGTGAGCGTACCCACCGGGGTCACGTACGCGGAGTTGTAGAAGTCGAGGGTCCTGTAGAGGTCAACGCCAGCGCCCCACGGCTCCTGGGCTGGCCAGTTGCATCCGACTTGGTACTGACCGTTCTGGCGCAGCGTGACTTGGGCGTCCGACGCAACATAAACCGCATCGATCCCGAACTGTTTCCACTGCTGGACCGCAGCATTACCATTCTTGAACTCATGATGCGAGGTATCGGTCATGCCTAGGACCTCGATCTTCCAAACCGTGCCGTCCGGCAGCAGCCATTGCCCGTCGCTGTTCTTCGAGAAACTGTTCTTCTCAAGCAGCTTCGCAGCGGCTTCGGGAGCGTACTTATACCAGCCGAGCCCGAAGGCCTGGTCTTGGACAGCGGGGTCGTCTGAGACAGCGTAGCCCCTGTCTCTTGCGTATTCGACAACTCGCTGCGGAGCATCCGTATCGTACGGCTGGAACGTCTCGCCGTTGCCCAGGTCGAGCGTGAAGGCCTCCAGCCATGGCTCCATCGGTTTAATGAAGTCTTTGGGGTAAGAGCCAAGCGACGGAATGTGAACCGGGCTCAACGTGGCCGTTCCGTCGACGGCCTGACCGACGTACTCGGCGATGTCGATCGCCAGCGTCAGTGCCCAGCGCACGTCAACATTATCGAACGGGGTTACCGCCGTGTTAAACGACAGTCCGGTAATGCACGGGTCGTTGTTCACAACCCACGGGAAGCCGGGCTGATATGCCCTGATCGTGTCGCCCCGCGCCAACGCGGCTATGAGCCCCTCCGCCGAAAGGTCCACTGCGTCAAGCCGATGCGTCAATTGGGCGACGATTTTCGCTCCCTCAGTACCGAAGGCTTGGAAGATAACGTACTTGGGTTTCGGTTCTCCGTAGAGGATCCCCGTTGGGCTCTTGTCCCAATTTTCACTCTTCTCCCAAATAGTCCAATACCCGTTCGGATCGTAGCTGTGCAGTTTGTACGGCCCACAACCGACGAAGGGATTAAATTCGAACGTGAGCGGATCTGTCGCTGTTTCGAAGATGTGTTTCGGCATGATCCAGATACAACCCCACCGGTCGAGGAAATTCGTATGGAATCTTGAGTTTGAGCGTTTGAGATCGAACACGACTTTGTAATCACCGTCTTTGTAGACGGCGCCTACGTTGTCGACCAGCGTGGAATGGGCGTTGAAGCCTGCCGTCGCCATGATCGTCTCAACGGTGTAAACGACATCGTCCGCTGTAAACGGAACCCCATCGCTCCACGTGACTCCTTCTCGTAACGGAATGGTCACGTGACCGAAGTCTTCGCTGTAGATCGCGTCCCCCGCAGCCAGACCGTTGATAATCTCGCCGGTGGCGAAATCAATAGACCATAGGGGCTCGTTCGCCAGATTCTGCATCCCTCGATCCCTCCACTTCCAACCAACCCACTCGTTGAAGTTGCTGGGACTACCAACACGTCCCGTCAATATACCAACTATCAGTGCCTCGCTTCTTGGCAGCTCCGGCGCGAGCTGGGCAAGGCCTGGAAGGGTAAGCAACACAACTCCAATCCACACTACTACTAGAATTTTCCATATCTTTTTCATAACTAACCTCCTAATAATATTAATTGTCTTTACAATAAATAGTAAGTCTTTTTTTTAGATTAACTTACCTATTACTAAACTATATTTCACCTCCTTTACAAATTTATTTTTTAGCTTTTCCAGTGATAAATAAAGCTGCCTTAAGAATAAAATAAATAAAGCAAAGTAATCTAACTTTTTAAAACTATTAAAAAACTTCCTTTTTTAAACTCTCCTTATTAGCACATTAATACTTCTAATTCTTCAGTCACTGCAATAAAGATGGCATTTAACAAGTACACCGTCAACATAAATAGCCTTTGGCGCTTCACGCTTGCATATATCCATTGTTCTAGGGCATCTTCCCGCGAATTTACAACCTTCTCTTAAATACTCCTCATGCTCGATATTCGAAAACGCAATTTCCCCCCTCCATTTTTTACTCGGATCCACTTCAGGAATGGATTCCCTAAGGAGTTTTGTGTATGGATGTTTTGGATTCATCAACACCTTTTCCACGGGTCCCATTTCCATAATGTTGCCCCTAAACATAATGGCGATTTGCCCACTCATGTAGTAAGCCGTAGCCAGATCGTGAGTGATATAGAGCACACTCATACTGAGTTCTTCCTCCAGATTCTTAAATAGATTCACGATAGACATTCTTATCGAGGCATCAACCATCGAGACAGGTTCATCTGCAATCAATAGAGAGGGAGCTGTCAGCAATGATCTGGCAATCGAGATTCTTTGAAGTTGTCCACCTGAGAATTCGCTCGGGTATCTTCCAGAGACTTCCTCAAACGAAAGTCCCACAGACTTCAATTTCCTATCAATCAGTTCCTGGGCTTCTTTATTGTCCCTTGCTAGCTTGTAGTTCTGAACTGTCTCAAACAAATAACAATCAACTTTTCTCAAAGGATTGAACGTCTCAAAAGGGTTTTGAAAAATCGTTTGCATTCCCTGTGTAAACCAGACCTTCTCCCCCTTCTTCGGTCTTCTGCCCTTGTATAGAATTGCGCCCGAAGTTGGTTCCTCAAATCCCAAGATCATTCTTGCAACCGTGGTTTTCCCACATCCGCTTTCGCCAGCTAAGGTGAAAATCTCTGTAGGTTTGATGTTAAAAGAAACATTGTCGACCGCAGTGATTTTCTGCCTTGATATAATGCTCCCTAAGAAGAACTCCTTCGTTAGATTTTTGATTTCAAGAAACAATTGCATCTTTTGCATCTTTCCCTTCCTTTATCAACCAACAGGCGACTTTATGATGGTTACCAGCATCAAATAATTCCGGCATTTGTTCTGTGCAGATAGCAAACGCGTAGGGACATCTTGGGTGAAACGAACATCCGCTAGGAATACTCACAAGAGAGGGTGGATTTCCAGGCACGCTCTCCCGACTTCCTGTGTCACCGAACTTTGGAAGTGAGTTAATCAAGTACTTCGTGTAGGGATGAAGTGGATTCCCAAAGATCTCTTCAGTTATCGCTTCTTCGATTATCTTTCCCGCATACATAATGCCTAGCCTGTCCGTGAGATTTGCGTGAACACCCATGTCGTGTGTCACCAATACAATCGTGTTCCCAAGGATCTCCTGAATACCTTTCAGAAGTTGGATCACTCCTCTTTGAACAACTACATCAAGGGCAGTCGTGGGTTCATCAGCAAATATTATTCGTGGTTTTAAAAGCGCTGCCAGGGCAATAGCAACTCTTTGCCTCATTCCGCCTGACAATTGATGCGGATAGGCGTCCAAGATCTTTACCGGGAGCCCCAATTTGTTGATATGTTCTCTAGCCATATCAAACACTTCTTCCTTCGTTTTTCCAGTTAAGTGACTGTCCAGGAAATCTCGGTAGGTTTCCTTCAGTTTAATAACGGGATTGAAAACGCTCATGGCTCCTTGAGGTATGTAAGCAATATATTCCCAACGTAGCTTTCTCCTTTCCTCTTTGCTCAAGGAGTAAATGTCAATTTCTTGACCGTCCCGAACATAGAAGACCTTGCCATCAATCAACCTTAATGGGGGCTTGATTAAACCGTAAAGCGTTTTCAGCAGCGTCGTCTTCCCGCACCCGCTTTCCCCAGCAATCCCGTAGATTTCGTTCTCCCGAATCTCTAAATCAACCTTGTCAACAGCCTTCACTACCTTTTTAGCGCCATAAATATTAAGGACATAGAAAGATTTCAAATTCTGAGTTGTTAACACCGACATATCATCTGCCACCTCATTCCACTCCCACTCTTTGTATTCGTATTCTTGGATCAAGATACTCACTAACACTAACAGACAACCAGTATAGCGCAATAAACAGGAAAATCGAAAGAATAATGGGTGTCAATAACCACATCCAACGTCCAAGAAGCAACGATTGGTAGCTGATCGCCCATTGAAGCATAGTCCCAAGCGTTGGAATATCCATATTCGTTAAGCCCACAATAGAAAGAGTAATTTCCATTCCTATCGCCCAGGACATATTGTTAATTAGTGTAGAGAACACGAGTGGTGTAATAAACGGCAAGTACTCTTTAATAACCAAATTCATCGTCCTTGTTCCGGAAAGAATAGCAGTTTGAGTGAACTCCCGTTCCCTTAGGCTCAAGATCTGTGATCTTATTACCCTTGCATCCCAGGCCCATCCAAAAAATGCTAGCAGTAACCCCAGGTTCACTATGTTCATCTTGTCTCGAATAAGCATGGCAAGAAGGACAATAATTAAAAATAAAGGTACAACTAAGAGGCCATCACTAACGAACATCAAAACTCTGTCCGTCATCCCTCCTCTGTATCCTGCGATCAAACCAACCATAACCGCAATAACCCTTGAGATTACTCCCGCAATCACCGAAATGATCAATGAGTTTCGTATAGCAAACGTCGCTTGCCAGAAGATATCCTGTCCTTTAGAATTAGTTCCCAGGAAGTGCGTCCAAGAGGCAGGCAAATCCCTGGGCGCATAGAACCAAAACGTAGGATCATAGGGAGAAAAGACGGAAAACGCCGCGAAAATGACTAGTAAACATAAAACAATAAAAGCAAATGCAAATCGATAATCCTTAAAAAGCTCTTTCATTATTTGTCGTGTAGGCATTTAAATCTTCCTTTCTTAAATACAAACAATCGTACATGAAAAACTAACAGCCTTCACATAACTAGACTTATGGTTTTCTTAGGCCCGGCTTTTCACCGATACTTACTTTACTTGCTATAAAATATAAAAATATATTTTATTTTAGGTTATGGCAAAGAAAATTAAAATTATCTGGTTTCTTGCTTTTTTTACATTAATAGTTACATATCTACAAAACTCTATTATTCTGGTCTTCTCGTTTGGAAGTTCTAATCCAAATTTCTCCATGCATTTCTCAAGTAGCCTTCGTATCATTACTGCTTCGTCTTTGTATTGAACCAGGGCTATAAAGTTACTGTTGTATATCTCGTATAGCTGGTAGCTAAGCATTATTTACCCCGGACTTTCACTAAAAAAATGTCAAGCTTTGCTCCGTGCATTCATGATATTAGTAATCTATTCTTTTATTTATATTTGATTCTTGGATCAAAAAGAGGATAAAGCAGATCAATGATCAGAACCATCGTTGTGATTCCTAAGATAGAAATGACTGTAATGCCCATGATCAGATTGTAATCCCCGGTGGTAATGGCACGGAAGAGCAAGGTGCCTATCCCTGGGTACGAAAAAACGATTTCTGTAATCAACGCACCACTAAGAATTTGTCCCAGGGAAAGCGCAAGATTTGTGATCTGCGGCAGCATGGCGTTTCGGATTACGTATTTAAACATGATTCTTCGTTCTTTGATACCACCTAACTGCGCGTATTGTACAAAGTCTTCGGCGTTAACATTCTGAACGATCAATTTCGAGGTCTGGAACCATGCCGCCCCACCCAAGATGATAAGAGATAACGCCGGAAGAAACGCATGCCTTAAAACATCTAAAATATAGTCAATATTAAATGCCGCTTTTCTCCCAATCGTTGTGCCACCAGAAATCGGAAATAGTCTAAAAACATAGGCAAATAAAATAAGAAGTACCAGCGCAAAAATGTAGTATGGTATAGGACGAATGACCATTATAATGGCATCAAAGTTCTTTGACCAGCGCTTACGATTGAGGTACCCCGCCATTCCCCCAATTACATTCCCGATGGCCCACGAGATCATCGTCGTCCAAAACAACAGATTCACTGTCCAAGGAAGTGCTGTTCTAATTAAATCAATCACCGGGGTGGGAAACTGGAAGAAAGAAATGCCAAAATCACCAGTAAATAATCTTTTCCAGAATGCGCCATACTGCTCAAGCCATGATCCTTCCAGTCCGTAAAGCTCCTTCAGATCATCGATCGTTTCTTGTACACTCGCAGGATCCAGATATGAGCCCCGCGACTGGAGTTCTGCAATCGTTCTTTGAACAGGGTTCGTGGGTGCAAACCGAGGGATGAAAAATACAATAGTTATCCCAAAAAATATTACTAAGAAATACTGTATCAGTCGTGGGATGAGATACCTTTTCACGAACATTAATGTTTTCTCCTCTATTTTTCTATTGCCAAGCCAGGAGCAAAAAAAGGGGATATTTCAGGCTTGACAACAATAAAAAAGTTATAACAAAAAAGTTTTTTCTTTTCTATGCTATATCTTTGCTCCCATTTTATTCCAATTAAACTTTATGGTCCATATTACCATTTAAAGAAGGAACTTGTGAACTACACTACTAGATATTTTTTTAACATAAAATCACTTCTTTTTCTTCTTAAAGAAGAATACATAATCATAATTGCTATACTACTTGCCCATATCGCTCACACGAAATTGCTAAGAAACAAATATTATTTACCGATTAATCGTTTTATAATTAGTGTATTAGTATATAAGGCTTTGTACATCACCTGTTACAGTTATTTCAATCTTTCTTACCTCTTCTCCGGTAAGTTCCCAACTACGTTTATCTGGTTGTTGCCCACCTATTGAAAGAATAAATTTACCGGGTTCCAGTTTACGCCTTCCTTCTTCATCAATTAAGGACAAATCTTTTTGTGCAAGTGTAAAACTAACCGTTTTTTCAACCCTGGGTTCAAGCATTATCCGTTTAAAACCCTTTAATTCCCAATGAGACACCCTTACCGAAGCCTCAACATCTTTAATGTAAAGTTGAACTACCTCTGCACCTGCTTTATCCCCTATATTTTTAACCCTAATTTTAACTACTAAGGGTTCACTTTCATTACTTTTAAAAGTAATCTTATTTGATTCAATTTCTGAATAAGTAAATTGGGTATAACTTAATCCGTAGCCAAACGGGTAAAGGGGTTTTTCCTTCATATATCGATAGGTTCTGTTTGACATAGAATAATCATGAAAGTCGGGTAGTTGTTTTATAGATTTTACAAATGTAACTGGCAAGCGGCCTCCAGGATTGCAATCTCCAAATAATACATCTGCAATAGCATTCCCTCCTTCTTCACCTGGATACCATGCTTCTAATATTGAAGGTATATTATCTTGAGCCCAATTTATTGTAAGTGGGCTTCCGTTCAGTAAAACAAGGATTATTGGTTTTCCGGTAGCAAATACTGTTTTAAGCAATTCTTCCTGCATTCCAGGCAAATTAAGATCTGTTTTATCACCATTAGCATCTGAATTAACTGCATCACCTTCTTCTCCTTCAAGGTCTGGAGATAAACCTAAAAACATAATTACTACATCAGAACGCTGTGCACAGGCTACTGCTTCTGAAAATCCCCTGTTAGGTTTTTTTCCCCAAATATTTATTTCTCTTATTATTAAATCACACCCTTCAGCATAATAAATTTTTGCATTCTTGCCAACTTTATTCCTAATACCTTCTAAAGGTGTAATAGACATTGAAGGGGTTCCACAATAATTACCTAACAAGATTTTTTTATTGTCCGCATTTGGTCCAATAACTGCAATAGAATTTAGTTTTTTTAAGTTTAGTGGTAATAAAGCGTCTTTATTTTTAAGTAAAACCATTGATTTACAGGCTGTTCCTCTGGCAAACTGTCGGTGTTCCTCACAATCATTTACTTCAAAAGGTATTTGAGTATATGGTACCCTGTCCTCTGGATCAAACATACCTAATTTAAATCTGGTCTTTAGTAATCGTTTGACAGATTTATCAATAGTGCTTTCACTAATTAAACCCTGTTCTACTGCAGATAATAAGTATTTAAATACCTTACCACAATTTAAATCACAGCCATTATTAACCGCCAGAGCAGCCGATTCTTCAGGAGTATCAGTTACTTTATGATGCTGATGAATATCCAAAATAGCTCCACAATCTGAAACTACATGGCCTTCAAATCCCCACTCGTCCCGCAATATATCCTGTAGTAATGTTTTACTGGCACAACAGGGTTCACCATTAATACGGTTATAAGCCCCCATTACTGCTTCAACTCTGCCTTCCTTTATACAATCCCTGAAAGCCGGAAGATAGGTTTCTCTTAAATCCTTCTTACTTACTTCAACGTTAAATTCATGCCTTTCAGACTCCGGTCCACTGTGCACAGCAAAGTGCTTGGCACAGGCAGCACTCTTAAGATAATCAGGGTCATCACCCTGCAATCCCTTGATGAAATTAACCCCTAATCTCCCGCTTAAGTAAGGATCTTCTCCATAGGTTTCTTGCCCACGCCCCCATCTGGGGTCCCGGAAGATATTAACGTTTGGGGTCCAGAAAGTAAGCCCCTTATGAATATCCCTATCCTCCTGCCGAACAAACTCATGATACTTGGCCCGGGCTTCATCACTGATAACATTCCCTACCTCTTTCATCATCTCCTGATCAAAGGCAGCGGCCAGGCCAATAGACTGTGGAAAAACGGTAGCAATCCCCGCCCTGGCCACTCCATGAAGACATTCATTCCACCAATTATATTCAGGTATTCCCAGTCTACCTATTGCTGAGGAGGAATATACCATCTGTGAAATCTTCTCTTCCAGGGTAAGCCCGTTAAGTAAGTCATTAACCCTTTCCTCTAGGGGCTTATCAGGATTTTTGTATACTGGTATTTCATTTTTACCTTTATTCATCTTTTTACCTCCAATTTTAATATATAAAGCATCTAAAGAGAAAGAATTATATAATAATGGTTTGCTCATAAAAAGTTCATTTTTATTATAAAACAGGATTTTTGTATAATTTAAGGCTCATAATTGACCAAAATATTAAACCATTAATTATTGGCATTAAATTAACAGTTAAATTATTCATTTATTTAAATATTCTATATATGAATAAAAAATCCTGCAAAGAATTAAAATATCTTTTATATTTTTTTGAGCTATTTTTAGTAGAACAATTATTCATATAAAAAACATAACGAAACATTAATAAACCTTGATATATCAATAATTAAGCAATATAATTATACTATGGTTTTTTCTCCTGTAAGAATCTTTCTCGCATTGAATTGATATATACCGTCAATGCCCAATTTGTTAAAGTATTTAGCCAATCAGCCAATGATATGATCCCCAAAGATTGTTTACCCTATCTAGAAGACAGTCATAAAAATGAAATCATCTATTAAAACCCGAGTAATCCAGATACCACCTATCGTTTTAAATACAAAGATAATACCGGTTATATTGCTAATGTTGTTGAGATTTTTGACGGAAAAACAGTGTTATTAAGAGCTATGATTTAAAGAAAAACACCTACAATAATCAGAAGTTCAGTAAAAATATCATTGAGAGAGAAACTTGCTGATAATAATCTTAATAAACCAGAAAATATCAATAATACCAAGGAACAAAAAATAGAACAAACAATTAATGAACAAGATGATAATGAAAAGAAAACATTCAATTATTTACCGGTGAATTAAAAGGTATTTGTTTTTTCATTACTTTTTTTAAGTATTATATTATTATCTTTTTGTATAATATACTATTTTTAAAATTTACTCAAGACTTGCTTTTACAGTGGCCTCCCACCAATCATAAGGAGATTGTTCTGCCCAGCCAGAGTGGGGGGTCGCTAAGGGATATGATTCTGTTTTACTGGAAATAATCTTACCTTCTGGGGATACTAATAGGGCTTTTGCCCCGCTGGTACCGATATCTAATCCTAAAAGATAACCCATAAAACACCTACTCTTTAATCTTTATATTACTAATCACCCTTTATACATTTGGTCAAAATAGTTTTGGGCACTTACAAGGACTTTTCTCATGATATCTTCTGCTTTAGCGGTTTCCCGGGCTTTAAGATATTTCATTAATTGCTTTTTATCGAGTTCTTGAGCAGCTTGGGCACAGGCCTCCCAGCTTAGTACACTCCTGATTACTCTGTCGATTCCTTGTTCTACATTATCATATGGCCTTACCTGCATATCATGTCCTTTCCAGCGATTAAAACCTACTTCCTGGATTAAACCTGCTATAGCTATATTCATACCATTAACCCGTGTTCCATGGTCGATATCATATTTGCCCGGTCCGCCAAGAATGATACCATCATTATAGCCCTGACTGTTTAAGTGCATATGAACTAAAGCATTGTTGTCTATTTCTTCAATAGTATCATATACATGGTCGAGCCCGATCATTTCTGAATGACCAAACTCTTTATTCACTCCCTTTTTGTCACGAGTAATTTTAAACTCTTCTTCTAACTTATTCCAAAAGACCAGAGCACTGGCTACGGTTGGGATTAAAAGAGCCGGATGTCCTTCATTGGGCTTTGGTTCCATTGCAAAATAGAGGTTTTCTCCCAATTTTTTCTCATATTTGCATAGTTTGGCAATACTCTCCTTAAGATTCTGATACATTTGCCATATTCCTACAGAAGCAAGGTCATAACCAAACGAACCATTCCAAATAACAACGGTAGGCCATTTTGAGGGATCAGGATGCCAGGCTTTCCTGAGAGGTCCATAAGTAAGTTTGACTGTCCTTTCCCCAAATTCTTCTGCAGATTTTCTCTCCACAGGGTCTAAGGAAGCTATACCCCCATAAGCGTAATGTTTATGTGCTCCTGGGGTTACCATGGCTAAATATACCTTGTAATCTATTAATGCATCAGCTATTTCAGGGGCTGTTTTTTCATCAAACTCATTATCATAATGCATTTCAATTCCTAACTCTATATTATCTGGTAATCTCGGGGCAATTCTATTTCTTATCAGTTTAATCATATCAACAGTACTTAAATTATTAGAATTCCATTCTGGTCTCATATCATCCGGGACGAAACCACCCTTACCCGCATTAAATGTCCATCGGCAAATACTATGTAATGATTTATTTTCTTTCATTTTTTTACTCCTTGTATAATAAGATAGTTATGATAATAGATTTACAAAAAGAACTTTTATTGTTTTTAAAACACATGTTAAATAAATTTAATTCTTTCATTAATAATTAAATCAGCCATCCCATAAACTGCAGCTAAACTGCCCAGTTTACTAAATTTAATTTCTACCTTATTGTAGGAAACAGATAAGGCACTTTCCTTAAGTTTTTTAATAATTTCCTCATAAATATAATCTTTTATCTTTACAATTCCTCCGCCAATTACCAATAATTCAGGACTAAGCCCATTCACAATATTTACTAATCCTATCCCTATATTTCTTCCTGCTTCCTTAAATATCTCAATTACCTTTTTATCTCCATCTTTACCTAATCGATATATCTCTTTCTTAGTCAATTCTTTATTGCTATTAGGTAATTTTAAATAGCTATTAACAATATAACTTTCCGAAGCAAGTGTTTCCCAGCACCCTTTATTACCACAGTGACATAGAGGACCATTAGTATCAATAATTATATGACCGAATTCCCCGGCATTTCCACTTGCTCCTCTGTATAATTCACCATTAAAAAAAATTCCGCAACCTATTCCTTCATTAATAGAGATAAATACCATATTATTTATTGTAGGATAAATAGATTCTCTTTCTCCAATAGCCGCCGCTTTTGCCTCATTATTTAAGACTATAGGAAGGCCATATTTGTCTTTAAAAATCTTTGAAATATGAACATTTTTCCATCCTAAATTAGGCGCAAATTCTAATATACCTTTTACTTTATCAATCAAGCCAGGTACTGCTATTCCTATTCCCAGGAGATTATCTAATTTTATATTTTTTTCTTCCCTCATCTTATCCATCCCAAAAAATACCTGTTCAAGGGTCTTCTTATAATCATCCCTATATGTTATAGACATAATATTCTTAGTTACCACTTTTAATTCTAAATCAAACAGTACTATCTTTATTTTGTTAACTTCGATCTCGATACTAAAAATATAAGCTTTATTGGAATTAACCATTAATTGCATCGGCTTTCTTCCTCCAGAAGAAACGCCTTTTTGGGTTTCAATCACGAAGCCTTTTTTAATCAGAGTTTTAACGTGGTTAGATACTGTACCAGCACTGCATCCGGTAATTTTGGTTAGCTCTATACGAGAAATAGGACCTCGCTTACGAATTAGCTTAAAAATACTAACTAAATTCCATCTTCTAACTGCAATCGAATTTCCCAACATAACTTTTCTTTTTTTCATAATATAAAATTCTTTCTTTATTTTCTAATTTGTTTGTAAATATATATAATAACATTAATAACATAAAATTATTATTTAAATATTTGTTTCCGATGTCTTTCTCGCATCAGGAGTTATTTTTCTTGGATGCTACATCTACATAAACTGCTAAAATCAAGACCAAACCTTTAACTATATACTGCCAGAACACACTCATATTCATAATGCTCATCCCATTCTCAAGACTTGCCATAATTAAAGCACCTACCAGAGCTCCAAAAATTGTTCCTTTACCCCCCATTAAACTTGCGCCACCAATAACACAGCCACCTATAGCTGAAAGTTCATAATTCGTACCACCACCAATGGTACCTGCAGCAACATAACCAGTAAGAACAATTCCAGCAACAGCACTTAGAGCACCCATCAGGATAAAAACTTTAAAAACAACAGATTGAACATTAATACCTGAAAGCTTAGTTGCCTCTATGTTTCCTCCAAGAGCATACATATACCGACCAAATTTAGTGTTATTGGCTAAGTAGGTAACCAAAATTGCTATTACTATCATAATTAATACCGGATTCTGTATCCCTCTATAATTATTTACAATTAAAACAAAACCTAAAACAAGGGCTGAATACGCCGATGCTATCAAAAAATCATAGCTGAAAGGTTTAATTTCAAAACCATATTGTTTCTTTTTCTTTCTACTTTGCATGCTCATCAAATAAATAACTATTATAGTAAGAACTAGTAAAAGTATGCCCAGATTTTTAGGCAGATACCCCTGGGCTATCCACCTGAGAGAATTTTCGACAGGCACTATTGTTCTTCCCCGAGCAACACCAAGAACTCCTCCCCGAAAAATAAGCATTCCTCCCAGAGTTACAATAAAAGATGGCACCCTCAAATAAGCAATAATATAACCTTGGTAGATGCCAAGTAATACGCCCACTAACAGACAGATAATGATAGTAATAATTGTACTCAGTATGCCTAATGCCTCGACAGACAGGCCTGAGAAGAGTGTAGGGAGAAATTTAGGGAGCATAATCGCCTGGAGATGGGCTGCTATTACACTTACAAAACCAGTCATCGATCCTACAGAAAGATCAATATTACCAGTAATGATTACCAGAGTCATACCTATACTAAGGAAAGAAACGATGGTCATTTGCCTGAAAAGGTTTGAAAGGTTTCTTGGGTAAAAGAATATCCAACCAGTTAAAGAGCCAAAAAGTAACCAGATAAAAAGAAGAGCAATTATTAATGTATAAGTTCTAATATCAATTTTTATTTTATGAATAAAATTTAAAGTTTTCATTAACTATACCCCACTGTAATTTTTGCTACCTGTAGCCAAAGCCATTATCTTCTCTTGTGTTGCATCTTTTCTATCTAAAATCCCTGTGCATTTTCCTTCGTGCATAACCATAATTCGGTCACTCATTCCAAGCACTTCCTCTAATTCTGAAGAAATCATAATGATAGCTATACCATTTTCTGAAAGTGTATTTATAAGCTTGTATATCTCATATTTAGTCCCTACATCAATCCCTCTGGTCGGATCATCAAGAATGAGAATCTTTGGAGTTGACATTAACCATTTTGCTATTACCACTTTCTGTTGGTTACCCCCACTTAAAGATTCTGTAATTGTAAAAAGAGATGGCGTCTTTATAGTAAGATAGTCAGCATATTTTTTACATTCTTTTAATTCTTTATTCTTATCAATACTCAACGCATTAGAAAATTTTCTAATATTTGGCAATGAAATATTTTTAAAAACCTCCTGTATTAACACAAGACCCATCTTTTTTCTGTCTTCCGGGACAAGGCTTATTCCATAATTTACAGCCTCCCTTGCAGATCTAATCTTTACTTGTTTACCTTCTAAAAATATTTCTCCGTTAACTTGTTTCCCGTACTCTCCAAATATAGTGGTTACAAGTTCACTTCTTCCGGAACCCATAAGACCAGCTATTCCTAATATTTCGCCTTTTCTTAAATCAAATGAAATGTTCTTGATCGCCATTTTACCCTGAGCTGAAAGATTTTCTGCTGATAAGTTCTTAACTTCTAAAATATTTTCTCCGGGCTTACGATTTCCAACAGGAAATCTCTCCTTCATTTCACGCCCTACCATCATAGCAATAACCTTCTCTTCAGTGGTATCCGCTGTTTTTACTGTATCGACTACCAAACCATCCCTAAGCACTGTAATATTATCTGTAATTCTAAAAAACTCCTCCAGTTTATGGGAAATATATATACAGGTCACTCCACTATCCTTTAAGTGCTTGAGGATTTCCATTAGAAAATTAATCTCAGCCTCGGTAAGAGCAGATGTAGGCTCATCCAAAATCAGAACTTTAATTTCCTGTGATAGGGCTTTGGCAATTTCAACCATCTGTTGTTGACCAACGCTCAACGTGGATAACTTAGCAGAAAAAGGAATGTTTAATTTATATTTCTTAAGAATTTCTTTAGTATTTGAAAATAGTCTATCCCAGCTAATAATGCCTTTATCCTCCGGTTCTCTTCCCAGAAAAATATTTTCACCTACTGTCAATTGGGGAACGAGAGCAAGTTCCTGATAAACAATAGCAATTCCTTTTTTAATTGCCTGCCTAACAGAAAAATGGGTAAACTTTATTTCTTCATCATTAAAGTAAATTTTTCCTTGGTAAGTATCGTGAGAATAAACTCCTGCAAGAATCTTCACTAAAGTAGATTTCCCGGCACCATTTTCCCCGCACAAACCATGAATACCTCCCCTTTTTATTTTAAAGGAAACATTTGATAGTGCTCTAATTCCTGGAAAGTCTTTTGTTACATCCTCTATTCTTAAAATGTATTCATCTTTCAAAATATGATTACCCCCCCCATAAAGGGTTGATTTATTACAATTTTCACTTATAGGAAATCGAGTGCACCACAGATATTAACAATAATCTGTGGTGCACTTTTTTAGTAATCAGTTTTTTGGTGGTCTATCTTTTTCAGGAATATCTTTATACACTTCATCGTATTCCTGGAAACCACTCTTAATAACTACATCGTACATACTTTCCTTATCTACCCCTACAACTTTTAGAAACTTGCAAGGGACAGTTCCTTTTAATTTATCATCTAAAGTAAGTTCGGCAAGAGTAAAGTCTTTTAGTCCTTCAGGAGTTTCACCTTTAGCAAATTTTATAGCCATATCTATTGCCATTGGAGTAAGAAGTCTTATATCTTTGAATACGCTCATAGTTTGCTCTCCCTCAACTATAGATTTACAACCTGCTAATGTGGCATCTTGTCCTGAAATTGGGACCTTCCCAGTAAGACCTTGAGCCTTCATGGCCTGGATTGCGCCAAGTGCCGTTCCATCATTTGAAGCTACCACTGCATCAACCTCATTATTTATAGCAGTAAGAATGTTCTCCATAATCTTGAGTGCTTCTGCATTACTCCAATTAGGTACCCACTGATCAGCAACTACCTCAATCTGACCATTATCAATTAAAGGCTGAAGAATTTCCATCTGTCCTTGCCTGAAGAGTGTAGCATTATTATCTGTTGGGCTTCCACCAAGAAGTATAAATTTCCCGCTATCTTTTACTTTTAATATGCCTCTTGCTTGAGTTCTGCCTACCTCAACATTGTCAAACGAAATATAACATGACAGATTAGGTGATTTAATCAATCTATCATATGCTATACATGGAACCCCTGCTTTTGCAGCTTGATCTACCGCTGTTGCTGCAGCTGCACCATCCTCTGCAAGAATAATAATAACATCCACTCCTTGAAGAACCATATTCTCAATCTGATCATTTTGCAACTTTACATCATGATTAGCTACTTGAACGATAACTTGGGCACCAGCTTTATTCCCTAAATCCGTCATTAGAGCTGCTTCTCTTGGCCATCTTTCAATATCAAATTCAGAAAATGATACACCAATCTTTATAGGTGTATCTGCAGCAAAAGCTGAGAAGCCTAATGCAACAAACAATATAATCGTTAATAAAATAATACTATACTTTTTCATAATAAAAATCTCCTTTAAAAATAAAATTAAAATTTGTAATACTTGTACTCAAATTAAAAACTAAATTTTCAGCACTGCAATAATCATGTTAATCAAGTTTACACTTTTTAGAAATATACATCCCTCCTTTCATTGCTTGATAGTAACTTGTGGGTATTTGTGGAATTATATGATTTAAGACATTTTTTGAAGATATCTTTTTATATTACTTATTTTAAGTATTATAATAATAGTTTTCTAAATAATACACTATTTTTAAAATTTAGTCAAGAAAACGCTCAGAAAAGATTTATGGAGTCATATTTTCATTCTTAACAAATTAGATTTATTTGATTATAAATAATAAAGATTAGATCCCACTCTATTTAAAGCATATTTCTATATGCCAATATAGGAAATAAAAAATTTGTAACGGTTTAATATTAATAACCTTCTGGGCAAGGTTTGCAAGAAAATAGCAAGCATAAAAGCCTTGTACAATAAGGTTTCAGAAGAGATTTAATTTAAGGGCATTTTAAACGCCTATTTTAAAAAATATGAACAATCACCTTAACCAGCCTTGAAAAATGTCGCTACGACAATATTTATCTGAAAGCCTTATTTTTCAAGGCTTTCAGCCTCTTAAAAATAGAGCTTTTAGCACTTTTTACCTCACTCTCTCCCTATTTTAGAATCATTATCAACATCCCATATAACAAAAAAACGCAGAAACCCTTATGTTTTCTGCGTTTTAGAGACTTACCATTTTTTTCTATAAAAAGATGATAATCCTCTAATTATATATATCCTTTACTTAGCTAAAAATCAGTCTTCCTTTTCCTCTCTTTTTTTTGCTTTTTGAATAATTATTCAATTAAAAAGGCGTTACAGAAATTTACCCTACTACGAATTAGGTCTATCCATAGAAAATTGTGAAAAAAGACCTTTCTGAAAGCCTTGTAAACAAAGGGTTTCAAGAACATAATGCGAGATTTTGCTTATATGAGCAAATTTTGCCTTAACTTATACTTTACCCCTCAAAAATCGCTCTTTTTTGACTAAAATTTCACTCTTTTAAAAACTAAAAGTGGCTATTTATAAGGGTTACAAAGTTTCGGGGAAGCAAAAATACCCCAAAATCAGGGTAGTAAATTGCCGATTTTTCGAAAATTAAGGCTTCAAAAAAGGCACTCTCCGTGCGTTAAAAGGGCATTCCTAGGAAAGGTCTAAAAGCCTTATAAATAAGGTTTTAGTGGGTAGTAAATAGGAACATTGAACCCTCATTGTTTATCTAATTTAAAAGCATAAATATTAATTGTCTAAGAAAATGGGATGTATCCTTATTTATTTAATTTATTTAAAGTTCCCATTTAAATCATTGGACAACTTTCAGTCTTCTATCACCTCATACAAGCTTTGTTTAAATTGGTTTTCATCTGTATTGTTATAGAAGGGTACACAAATAAGCCTGTATTTTTGTGTTTTTCGCTTAGTTGTAAACTCTAATATCTCATCTTTGTATTTTTCATTTATTTCTTTCAAAAACTTCTCTTTCCACTTGTCATGTTCTTTCAGGTGTTTACCCTTTGGTTCAATGAATATTTGATAATTAAGCATTTTGCCATTTTTCTCCTGAAGGAACAGAACAAAATCAGGCTCAAATGCCTGGCCGTCAGAGAAACTAAAAATTTTAAAGTGCCTTTCATTACGGATAAGATATATCCCGTCATATTTTTGTTTTAATGTATCCATCTGGCGGTCTAACATCCTGACAAATGCCTTTTCCTCACTGGTGCCGTAATTAGCATTAAAAACATACCATCCCTTATCAGATACAAATTGTTCATCTCCATTTTCTCTTTCACTATCTTTAAGCAGTTTCAACACCTTATTATGAAAAATAGAAAAAACATTATTCGGCTTAAAGTTTTCTGTCCCCTTGTATTCGGTAATACATTTTCGGACTTCCGCTTCAATTTGGCCGAGCAATCCGGTTAAAGCATCAAGCTGTACTCTATTGGATAAGCTGTAAATTTCTGCCGAATCACCCTGAAAGGTAATTTCAAGTCCACCCAAATAGCCATTCGCGCTAATAAATTCTCTCATTGATTTGATGTGCGGGAAATAACATTGTATGCCTCCCCGTAAAATGACTGATTCAGTTTTTTATCTTCTTCGTTCACTTTAAAATCTTCGTCATCAATTTCGGATAAATTGACATACAGCTGATTTTTATTTAAAAGTTCTGCCAACAATTTTTTCTGTTTTTCCAATCCATTTTCAAATCTCCCAATTTCAATAAAATTGTTGACTGCCTCTTTAGGCATCTCCGGGTTTACATACCAGTTAAGGAATGAGTTTTTGGCAATATCTTTCCAGATTTTTAATAAGTCATCAGAAGTTTCAGCGGATTGAATTTTATCCATGAAGGCTTCGTTGTATTTCATCAGTTCACAGTAGATGAAGTCGCCACCGCCTTGCCAGTTGACGGATTTGGAAATACCAGATTTATCATAATTTTTATATTCTTCTATAAGACTATCTTCTTTTCGCTTACCAATAACATTTTGAAGACGGGCAACACTGTCATTTTTTCCATAATCTAACTGTTCAATTCCGATATATTGACGTCCCATTTTGTGAGCTACAGCACATGACGTTCCACTACCAATATGATAATCAAGGATTATCTCGTTTAATTGTGTACTCATTAAAATAATAATCTCTAATAACTCTTCTGGTTTTTTCCCATTAGGAAAAGAAAGGTTGCCTTCCTTATTTAAATTATTCCAATTAATGTAATCCCAAAAAGTTCCGTATTCTTCTTTTCTTAACATTTGTCCGGTTTCATCAACTTCTGCTGTATCTTTCAACCAAGTTACTAATCTTTTTTGTTTACCTTTATAAAATAACTCAGTTAATTTACCTTTATTTCTACCTGAGAATAGGAATGTATTCTATACTATATAAATTATCTTCATTATCGGTTGCTTCCCAAACTCTAGTTCTAATTGAGCTTTGAGCAGCTGCAGTTGTTATTATTCTATTAAAGTATTTTTTATGAGCTTTTTCAATTGAAATATCCTCTTCTTTAGCAAGAGAATTTATAGAACAAGTCTCATAATTAATTCTTTTATAAATTTTAATATCATTACCAGAACCATCTTTTATTGTCTTAAAATAAACTTTTTTACCAAAATTTTTTAAAACACTTGTATATTTCCAACTTTTTTTATCTCTTTTCATTTGTTCAATAAAACTCATTAATTCTGTTTTTTTGTATACCTTAATAAATGACCCTGCGGCAAGCCGCAGGGTATCAAAAATCAGAACAGTTTTATCTGTCTCAAATCTTCCTTCGGTTTACCTTGCTTTTGTATATAGTTTTCCACTTTTGACCAGTT
>Ga0315546_1000036_pt1 | contig 93050 bp, 75 predicted proteins | sample SalMarSW160170MG_FD_203833 | JGI IMG/M metagenome (GOLD analysis project Ga0315546, IMG submission 203833) | Salt marsh sediment microbial communities from the Plum Island Ecosystem LTER, Massachusetts, United States - Salt Marsh Sediment SW1601-170 ...
TAAGGGCTGATAGAAAACGGAGAAACCAAATGGGCAAAAGTTTTCAAGTCGTTTTTACTTTCTGTTTACATGATGCCCTTCGAAGAGAGGGTCAAGCGACGAAAATACATAGAATCAAAATATGACCGCATCTGTGGAATAGGTGAAAAAGCAGAACCCCCACCCATGAAAACAACAGGCAGAAAAGGCAGGTACAAACGAACTCGGGGAAGGAACCTTGTCGAACGCCTCATCAGGGAAAAGGATGCCGTACTTGCATTTGCTTTCAACAAGTAAGTACCCTTTACAAATAATCTTGCCGAAAGGGACATAAGGCCTGCCAAGGTCAAACAGAAAATATCAAATTGCTTTCGTACTTTCAAAGGAGCTGAAATATACGCCAGAATTGAAGGCTTTATTTCCACAGTGAGAAAGAATAAACGCTGTGTCTTTCCGGAATTATGCACTACCTTTGAGGGGTACAATTTTATTACAGCATAAATACAGCTAAACAATTATTGCGCCGTGCAAATCCGTGAGGTGGGGATTTATTAGGCGAACAAATAAGTAATGAAACACCTCTTAGTTTCCCTGCAGGTAACCAATCCTGTTCGGAAAGGGCTAGCCATCCACCGGAAGCGAGTCTTGCGTAGTCATTTGAGATAATGGCACGAAGCGTAGGCAGTGACTGTTGAAGGTATGCTATAGAGCCTCGAAAGTAGCTTGAATACCAGAGTCCTGGGTTTTAATTACCCTGGGACAACACCAAAACATCGGTAAAGGCTTGATGTAGCGGTCTGGTCGGGGTCGGAGAACATATCAAAGGCAGATAAGGGAAGCACGGGAACACGGGAGAGCCTAACGTCTCCACACGTAAGATTCGCGGCATACGGTCAACCGCGTGACCAAGAGACCGGGTTACACAGGGAACTTGTTGCCCCTGAAGTAACGTTAAGAACAAGCGACAAGCGGTAAGTGGTATCTGTACTGAGGGAAACCGAAGGGAATGAGAAGGACGAAGGCAGTCTTAGCATCTCAATATTACCGATAGAAAGCCGGGAAATCAGAACCGCTGAAAGCCGGTGAGTAGGGAAGGGGGATGCCGGTAGTTAGAACTGTGAGTCAGAAACATCAATGTATCAGCAGCATGAAAATGATGTCAACAGTAGAATTACAGATAGCCGAACGAGCAAGGAAGTACAAAGGGGAAGCCTTGTATAACTTACATCACTTCATAGATGCACCTTTGTTACAGGAGAGCTATGAGAAGCTCAACAAGAAGAGTGCTGGGGGCATCGATGGGAAGACTTGGCAGCACTACGGATTGGAATTCCCCGAAAGACGTGAAAGTCTTTTGGATGAGTTCAAGTCCGGGAGGTATAGAGCCCCGGCCATACGACGGGTGTATATACCCAAAGACAAGCATGGCCAGCGCCCATTAGGTATTCTCACTATGGAGGATAAAGTACTGCAGGCAAGTGTTCAGAAGGTCATAGAGCCAATCTATGAAGAGGATTTTAAATCTTTTTCATATGGTTTTAGACCGGGATGTTCACAACATCAGGCGATTGAATTCATGTTCCGACAAGTTAGTTTTCAAAATATGCACTATATTATAGATGCAGACATTAAAAACTACTTTGGGAGCATCAATCACGGTATTCTCCGGGAATTCCTTGACAAACGTGTTAAGGATGGAGTAATAAGAAGGATGATAGATAAATGGTTAAAGGCTGGAGTCATGGAATAGGGTAATATTAGTTACCCGGACCTTGGCACTCAGCAGGGATCGGTCATATCACCGATTTTGAGTAACATCTATCTCCACTATGTGCTGGATGAGTGGTTTTCGGAACAAATTCAGCCATTGTTAAAGGGTAAGAGTTTTACAGTTCGTTGGGCTGATGATTTTATCTTGGGATTTACAGATAAGTCAGACGCTGAAAGAGTAATGGAAGTTCTGCCGAAAAGGTTCGCCAAATACGAACTTACATTACATACAGAAAAGACGAAACTTATAGACCTGAACAGCAAGAGGGACGGATCGGGCAGGAGCTTTGATTTCCTCGGCTTTACCCATTTTCTGGGCAAGAGCCGTAATGGGAAGAAGGTTCTGAAACGCAAGACCAGCTCCAAACGGCTGACCAGGGCTATTGTGACAATCAGCAGTTTTATCAAGCTGAATCGTCATATGAAACTCACGGATTTAATAGCCGCTATAAATGTGAAATTGCGTGGACACTATTTGTATTACGGTATTACCTTTAATTACAGAGGTATCAATCGATTGTATTTTCATGTTAAACGCAATCTGTATAAGTGGCTGAATCGTCGAGGAGGAAAATCCAAGTGGTTATGGGATACCTTTTCCATCTTGGTAGAACAGTGGTCTCCTCTTGTTAAGCCCTTTATAATTCACTCGTATGTCTGAAAGTAGCGAAACTAACTACCGAGGAACCGGATGCGGAAAAGCCGCTCGTCCGGATCTGTGGGGGAGCGGGGAGGTAACGAACCGCTCTACCCGGACTAATTAATTTATTTTATTACTCATTTCCGATAGTCATAATTTTTTGTAAACTAATAAGAAAAAGTGATAATGACTTATTATTGAATATCCTGAAGTACTTTCTTAAAGAATAGTGGGAAAGTAATCATTGTTTTTAACATTTCTGTATATATCAATGGGAATATTTTTCGTTATGAAAAATACTTTCATTATTTGCAGGAAATTGTTTTTTCAAAATTAGAAGTATTTTGTTATATATTCAAAATTAGCTATGAGAGGTAAAATTGTAATACTGTCAATAGTCTTTTCTCTTGTAATATTCTGGTTTCCTATATATTCTCAGGAGGAAACCGGAAATTATGAATCTGATAAATCTGTTATGGATTCACTTGCGCTCAGAGGATTGCTAAAGGATGCTGAAAGACAAGAGCCCCAGATAGTATTATCGCATAATCAGGCACTTGAATTTCTTGAAAATAAGTACCAGCCACAACAATGGAAAGATCTCCATCATCCTTTTCGTCGGGCAATCGGCCAGTTAATACACAAAGCTTCCAATCCTCCTTTCGATTCAGCAAAAAACTATCTGCAAAGCTTCCCCTATGATTCCATACACATTCCATGGGATGAGTTCTATATCTGGGAACCGTTCAGACTAACGAGGCTTTTTATCACTCAACCACCACTTACAATACCGCGTGATTCGTTGATTTTGACCGACACATCAGGCATAAAGGTCTTTCAGGATTCTCTGTCGCTCAGATCACTTCCGTTAATACCTTATCCCTCATCTCTAAGGTCTTTTAAAGGATTAAAGGACACAACGATACTGGTTATTGTTGATACCCTGCGGGAAGTAACATCCTCTTACCCTGAATTTCCATTCAGGTACTACAACTTTCCTTACCAGGCTGACTCCCTGAAGGCCGCAATAAGCTCATTGCTTACTTTTGTTGAGGAACGCGATTCGAGCATTATTTACTTCACAGGTATTGGCAACGATTCTCTTTCTGTCTGGCTCAATAGCAAGACAGGCAATGTACTACGCTACTGGCTGAAGAATGATTTAGATGACTCCGTTACCGTTTGGATCGGTAATCCTTCAAGAAACACTATCGGTCTTTATCTTGAACATGGAGTCAGTTTCAGAAGACCTGTAAAGCAGGATTATTACTCTGATCCAAGTATCAACGTTCGGTCACTCGATAAAACTACATTACTTGAAATACAGAAGATTGCAGTAAAACAGCAATATTGGAAATACCGAACAGAAGCATCCTTTTCCCTTAACCAGGCTTCGCTTACAAACTGGGTGAAGGGAGGAGAAAGTAATATATCCACCTCTCTCGATATAACCGGTTATGCTGATTATGACAATAAGTATCTGAAATTGTCATCAAACAATTTTGCCAGGATAAAATACGGTTTGATAGCATCGGGAGATAAAGGGATCAGAAAAAACCTTGATCTGCTCGAGACAAACTCCAAGCTGAACCATAAAGCATTCGGGAAGTTTGATTTCAGCGGTATTTTGTTATTTAAAACCCAGATAGCCAGAGGATATAATTATCCTAATGATTCAATACCTGTTTCAAAATTTATGAATCCGGGTATATTAACCGTTGGATTTGGACTTGATTACAAACCCGATAAAAATACGTCTATCAACTTCTCTCCGTTATCATATAAAGGGACCTTTGTACCTGACACTGCAAAAATTGACCAGACTAAATATGGTATTGCAGAAAATAAAAGGTCGAAGAATGAACCGGGTGCAAGCTTTATGATATCCAATAAGTTTAATCCTTTCGAGGATATTACTGTTACTAATCGTCTGCAATTTTTTACGAACTACATTAATAATCCTGAGAATATTGATCTTGACTGGGAAATTATTGTAACTGCCAGTCTTAACTGGTTTACTGATGTGAGATTCAATACCCACTTTATTTTTGATGATGATACAAAGACTCCGGTTCTGGATGAAGACAGGAATCCAGTCCTGATGCCTGATGGAACACCGAAAAAGACATCACGCATACAATTCAAGGAACTGCTCGGCTTCTCATTCGTGTTCAGGTTTTAGGAGAAGCAAGAAACAAAATTGTATGGGTAAACAATATACAGATAAGACTGTTACTTGTCCTGGAGACTTTTCTGATAGATCCTGAATCTTTTAACTACCTGACCATCAAGTCTTTCACATTCAGATCTCATTTTTGTGTTAGATTCCAGGATCAAGTGGCTGTTGATAGTTTTCATTTTTTTCTTTACGGCCGACTCGTACATCTTTACTGCCATCAGTACGTCGATACCCTGGCCCCTGTAGTCTTTCTTTATTCCACCCAGCATTAGCATTAGTTTTTTAGATTTTTTCATCTCCTTCAGAATCTTAAAGATACCAAACGGGAAGAATTTTCCGTTAGCAGCTATAATACCGGCACTTATATCAGGCATACCTATGACAAATCCAATAAATTCTTCCTTTGATGCCACTACTTTAATTAGTTCAGGATCAAGGATAGGAAGATACCTTTTTGCAAGATCTTTTTTCTCTTTTTCATTCAGAGGAACAAAACCATATATATCCGAAAATGTTTCGTTCATAAGTTCCAGTACGGGAACGATATATGGTTTAATTTCCTTTTTTGACCGGAATTCGATAACCCTTAACTCGTCGGTTTTTACAATTCTTTCATATACTTTGCTGTAAATAAGAGGCAGCTCCTTCGGCATCTTAATGTTATAATTAACAAGGTCAACCTCTTTGATATAACCTTCCCACTCCATCATCCCTGGCAGATAGGGCGAGTTTGTAGGGGTGGTTATGAATTGCGGATAATCGAATCCCTCAATCTGGAAACCCTGCGGATCTTTGTCTGAAAAGCCGAGAGGACCTACTATCTTAATCATTCCATTCTCCTTTGCCCATTTTTCAACCACCGAAAGAAGAGCATGCACTACTTCACGATCTTCAAAACATTCCATGAAACAAAAACGGCCGTGCTTCTCCTTCTTAATGGAATTATATCTGTTATTTATTATCCCCATAATTCTTCCTACAGGTTTCTTACCACGACAGGCAAGATAGAGAATTGCATCGGCGTATTTATAGGCGCTGTTTTTATTTTTATCGTATAATCCCCACTCATCCAGATAAATAGGTGGAAGCCAGTCAGGCTCTTTGCTGTGGACTTTTGCAGGAAGATAGATAAAATCACGAAGGTCTTTTCTGGTGAGTACCTCCTTAATAATTATTTCCCCCATTTAGGTAGTTTATTTACGGATTCCAAGTAACAAAAAAAATCAAAATAAGATGCTTAACTAAGGCGACAAAATTTGTTAATTACCTGTTTTTCATATACAGGTCGAGTATTGCAAAAATGGCATAAAACATACTGGCAATCCCATTTGTTGTCCCGAATGCAAGTCCGACCCTGCTCAGATCATCATGTTTCACAATCAGGTGCTGATATATCAATAATGTAGTAAATATTACAGCTCCGGCCCAGTAAAGCAAACCTCCTTCCCCTGAAAAACCTGAAGCCATTACCAGTACGAAGGTAAAGAAATGTATGATAACTGACAAAGCAAGTGCTTTCCTTCGTCCCAGGGATGATGGAAGGGAATAAAGATGATTTCTTTTATCGAAATCATCATCCTGGAGTGCATAGATTATATCAAAGCCGCTTACCCATGTCAGGACTATGAAGGAGTATATGATTGGAGTGATTGAAAAGGCGGCTGTTACTGAAATATAGGCACCTATCGGAGCAAGGCTGAGTCCGAGACCAAGGATAAAATGACAGAGAAAAGTTATTCTTTTGGAAAGGCTGTAACCAAGGATGATCAGGAGGGTCAGAGGTGAAAGAAAGAGTGTCAGCCGGTTAATAAAACCGGTAGTAATAATGAAAAGAGCTGCATTTATAACTATAAAAATCACAACTGCTTCGGGTTTGATTCTCCCGGAAGGTATCTCTCTGTTGCTTGTTCTGGGATTAATGGCATCAAACTTCCTGTCAGTCAGCCTGTTAAAAGCCATTGCTGTATTACGTGCAAAGATCATGCACAGCAAAATAAGTATAAATAACCGGATGCTGAACTGATGCTCAGGTTCCGATACTGCCAGTGCAAAACCTATCAGTGCAAACGGCATTGCAAAGATAGTATGGCTGAACTTTACGAGCGAGACATAGTTACTAACAGATTTAATCATACCGATCATTGATCAAGAAGCTTCCTGTATAATTCATAATTCTCATCACAGAATACAACAAACACAACTTTTTCGGGAATTGCATTTTTTCTCAGGAATCTCCTCGTTTCATTTACAGCGATCATAGCAGCCTGGTCCTTCGGGAATCCGTAAATACCAGTTGAAATACCCGGAAAAGCAATTGTCTTTATTTTGTTTTCTCTTGCAAGAGAAAGAGAAGACTGATAACATGAAGCAAGCAGGGAATGTTCTTCAAAACATCCTCCTTTCCAGATTGGTCCGACAGTATGTAAAATATATTTAGCTTTAAGGCGATAGCCTCCTGTTATTTTTGACTTACCTGTTTCACAACCGTTAAGCAGCTTACATTCAGCAAGAAGTTCTGGTCCTGCGGCTTTATGTATTGCTCCGTCAACACCTCCTCCTCCCAGAAGCCGGTTATTTGCAGCATTTACTATGGCATCAACTTCAAGAGTTGTAATATCCCCTTTGATCAATTCAATCCTTCCTTCCATGATTATCTAATCTGTGCTCCAAGTTCTTTTTCGAAAGTACTGATAAGATTGTTCATCACCTTATCTATATTCTTGTCTGTAAGTGTTTTAAGGTCATCCCTGAGGATGAAGTTTACAGCATATGATTTTTTGTTTTTACCAAGATCCTCACTTTCATAAACATCAAACAAACCAACATCCTTAAGTATATTTTTCTCAGTTCTGAAAGCAATCTCCCTGATCTGTGCGAATTTAATTCCACTATCAAGTAACAGGGCAAGATCGCGTCTGACTGTTGGGAATCTGGGAAGTTCCTCGTATAAAATTGTATGGCCCTTTAAAAGCTTCAGCAGAAAATCCCATTCAATATGGCCATAGTATACATCCTGATTGATGTCAAATTTAATGAGATATGATTTTGCTATACGGCCGACTTCAGCAACCTGAATATTATTATAACTGTATGTCAGCGACTCGGCAAAGTATTTTTTAGCGCTCTCATTCATATTTAATGTCTCAGGTCTGATACCCAGCCTTGTAAGGATCATCTCGACTGCCGATTTAATATGATAGAAATCTGTTGGATTCGCAGTATAATTCCAGGCTTGTTTACCGGTGTTACCTGAAATGAAGAGATCAAACGCTGTTTTTTCCAGGTAATTATCTGTAACATCTTCAGAATTACCTGTTTTCCACTTGAAATAACAGTTGCCGAATTCAAAAAATCTGAGATCAGTACATTGTCTGTTTATATTCCAGATTATTGAAGTGAGTCCCCCGTATAATAACGATTGTCTCATTGCATTCAGATCAGAACTTAAAGGATTGGCAAGCCTTACCAGCTGCTCAGAAACAAAATCTTCGCTTTGTTCATACCATGATGCGGGATTAAGTGAATTACACATTATTTCCGTGAAACCATTTGCAACAAGAAGATCAGATATGATATTAATTATTTTTTCTTTATCAGGTTTTTCCGTATATGTCAGAGTAGAGTTTACATGATCATTAACCTCAACATTATTATATCCGTAAATCCTTAATATCTCTTCTATTACATCTGCCTCCCTGTGTACATCAACACGGCCTGGAGGTATCTCCAGAAGAAGCTTCCCGTTGCTCTCACTTCTTATCATTATGTCAAGCAATGTCAGGATCTTCTTAATAATTGCCTGATCGATATGTTTGCCGATGAGTCTGTCGATGTTACTGTAGTTTACCTCAATAATGGTATTCGGTATTTTTTTTTGGTAAATATCAACTATATCCGATGAGATATGTCCGCCTGCCAGTTCCCTGATGAGCATTGAAGCTCTTTTAAGGGCCCATAAAGTATTGTCGGGATCAGCACCTCTTTCGAACCTGAATGAAGCATCAGTTTGCAAGCCATGTCTTCTTGAGGTTTTACGAATAGATACCGGATTAAAATAAGCGCTTTCGAGAAATATATTTGTTGTTGATTCTGTTACCCCTGATTTGATACCTCCGAAGACTCCGGCTATACACATACCTTCGATAGCATTACATATCATAAGGTCTCTTGATGAAAGAGTTCTTTCCACTCCGTCAAGAGTAATAAATCTGCTTTTGTCAGGGAGATTTTTGATAATGACTTTTTTCCCTTCAATTTTATTCGCATCAAATGCATGAAGTGGCTGACCTATTTCGTACTGAACGAAATTTGTAATATCAACAATATTATTTATCGGATTAAGTCCGATGGCACGGAGTCGATTCTTTAACCAATCCGGTGATTCACCGACTGTTATACCACTGATAGTAATACCTGAGTATCTTGGGCAATCGATGGTATTTTCAACTATGACTTCACAGGGATTATCTGAATTGTCCGGTTTGAAACCGGCAACTGACGGTAAAGTAGCTTTCCGGTCATGTTCTTCATTAAGGACAAGATATGCAGCCAGATCGCGGGCAGCTCCAAAATGGGAACCACTGTCAATCCTGTTTGGTGTAAGCCCTATTTCAAATACAAAATCCTTCGCTATATTAAAATATTCGCTGGCAGGTGTACCAGGTTGAGCATTTCCATCAAGAACCATAATGCCTTCATGAGTATCACCAAGTCCCAGTTCATCTTCGGCACAGATCATTCCTTCAGATAATTCCCCTCTTATTCTGGACCTTTTTATTTCTATATTCTGATCCCCGTAATATAGCACTGTTCCTGCAGTTGCTACCGGAACTTTCTGGCCGGCAGCTGTATTCGGAGCCCCGCAGACAATATGAAGAGGTTCGGGATCACCAATATTTACAGTTGTAATAAAAAGTTTGTCAGCTCCCGGATGTTTCTTGCAGGTGAGGATTTCCCCGATGATAACACCTTTAAGACCACCCTTAACCGATTCCCATTCTTCAGTACCTTCTATTTCGAGACCAACACCTGTTAATATTTCAGCAACCTTATGTGGATCAAGATCAATTTGTAAATATTCCTTAAGCCAGTTATAAGAGATTTTCATTTCCTGTTTGTTCTGAGAACAATAAATTATTAAGAGTGCAAAAGTAAGAATTTTAAAAAAAGTATTGAGAAGTAAAGGTACTTTATTCAGAGAAAGGGTATTTGTCTATCTTTGTAAATCAAACATTTCATATATGATTTCAGGCAAAGGTGAAAAGTTAATACTCTTGACGAATGATGACGGGTTATATGCTGCCGGATTGAAAACTCTTCTTGAGGTAATGGAGGAATATGGAAAGGTTGTTCTTGTGTCAACGACTGAGAGTATGTCGGGAATGTCACAGGCCCTTACCGTTAAAACCCCTCTGCGCGTTAAACTGCTTGAAGAGAACGATAAACACAGGATATATGCCTGCAACGGTACTCCTACTGATAGTGTAAAGATTGCAGTAAGCCAGCTTCTTGAACGTCAGCCTGACTGGGTGGTTTCAGGAATAAATCATGGAGCAAATGCTTCAGTAAGTGTATTGTACTCGGGTACAATGGCGGCTGCCATTGAAGGTTGTCTGTACGGAATCAATTCAGTTGGATTTTCGCTTAACAGCTTTTCAAGAAACGCCGATTTTTCAATTTGCAAAAAGTATATACGGATTGTGATGGACAGGCTATATTCAGATCCGTTACCTGTTGGCATATGCCTTAATGTTAACATACCAGCATTGCCTGAAGATGAAATCAGGGGGATAAAAGTTTGCCGACAGGCGAAAGGAAACTGGAAGGAAGAGTTTGAAAAACGAAAAGATCCTATGGGTAAAACATATTACTGGCTTACCGGGTTTTTTAATAATCATGAACCTGAAGCAACCGATACCGACGAATGGGCACTGGCAAATAAATATGTGTCTGTTGTACCTGTTGCTATCGATTTGACAGCTCACGAATACCTTGATAAACTTAAAGAACAATTCAGTAAATGACAGGATCTGAGAAATATGATAAACTGATTACCGGCATTGTAACAGGCTTACTGTTACCATTTATGACGGGTTTGATAATATATCTTTTTTTTCATGGAAACAGAAGTCTCACTTCATATATTAACAGGATTACCGATGCAGATATCATAACGCACGCAGTAACACTGTGTGTTGTGCCCAATCTGATTCTTTTCCTTGTATTTAACCGTCTTGATATGCTTCGCGCAGCGCGCGGAGTGTTGGGTATAACTATCGCCTGGGCTGTAGTTGTATTCGCCGTAAAATTCTTAAGATGAGGTATTTTATTATTGCAGGTGAACAGTCAGGCGACCTTCACGGTTCGAATCTTGTCAGAGGACTTCTTAAAGCCGATCGTGATGCACAGATTTACTGCTGGGGTGGCGACCTGATGAAAGCCGCAGGGGCAACTCTTTTAATGCACTATAGTAAGACCGCTTTCATGGGCTTCATGGTTATCCTGAAAAATATGAAAGCAATAAGAAGGAATTTATTTCTCTGTAAAAAGCAAATAAAAGAAAGTAATCCCGACGTATTAATTCTGATCGATTACCCCGGATTTAATCTCAGGATTGCAGAGTTTGCAAAGAAAAACGGATTCAGGGTCTTCTATTATATATCTCCCAAATTCTGGGCATGGAAGGAAAAGAGAGTCGAAAAGATAAAAAAGTATGTCGACAGGATGTACATCATCTTCCCTTTTGAAGTAGAATTTTACAGGAGACATAATATTCCGGTCGAATTCTATGGTAATCCGCTTGTTGATGAAATTGAAAAAAAAATACCATCTCCCGGAAATAATATGATGGATTTTGCAACCTCCGGCATTGGAGATAAACCTGTAATAGCAATCCTTGCAGGCAGCCGGAAACATGAAGTTGAGCATATACTTCCCGGGATGCTAAATGTTGTTCGTCATTTTCCGGAATATCAATTTGTTATTGCAGGTGTAAAAAATCTTGCGGATGAATTGTATCTTAAAATTATCGGGGATAAACCTGTAAAACTCATCAAGGAAAAAACCTATGAGATATTAAGTATAGCACAGGCAGCACTGGTTGCATCGGGAACAGCTACGCTTGAAGCGGCACTGGCAGGCATTCCCCAGGTGGTCTGTTACAAAGGTGATTTCTTTTCAGCCCTTATTGCATGGACACTTATCAAAGTGAAGTATGTGTCGCTGGTAAACCTGATAATGGATCGAGAAGTTGTAAAAGAATTGCTGCAGTATTCGATTAATGAAAAAAATCTTCTGTATGAGCTGAAGGCTGTATTACCAGGTGGTTCAAAAAGAGAACAAATACTGTCGGATTATAAAGCCCTGAGGGAGAAACTGGGCCCTGCAGGAGCATCTTACAGGATTGCTGCTGAAATGGTCGGTAGGCTTGGAGTGGAGATAAAAGGGTTGGGTATATGAGACGGATTGTTGGGGTGTTTTTGTTTATGACCTGTATGACACTCTCATACGGCCAGGTGAGAATACGTCTCTTTACCAGCCAGGCTCCTGAGTCGGTGGTTTTTACAGTTATCGAAGGTGATTCTGTTATACTAAAAGGCAGAGGTTATGGTCATGGAGTGGGACTATGCCAGGAAGGTACAATGGTGATGGCAGAAAAGGGATTCACTTTCAGACAGATCATTGATTTTTATTATCGGGGGGTCATTATTTCGGATATAAAATATGCCAGAAAATCAGAAAACGGATTTTAAGTTGACATTTAATTTATTTTCCAATTGAGTATTTTTGTTGGATATTTATTATGCTTACTATTTTAAGAAAAGAGATAAACGGATTTTTCAGCAGCCTTACGGGGTACGTAGTAATAATTGTTTTCCTGCTTATTAACAGCCTCTTTATGTGGGTGTTCCCGGGTGAATGGAACATTCTCGACAGCGGTTATGCGGGACTGGGTACACTGTTCTATATGTCGCCATGGGTATTTCTTTTCCTGGTGCCCGCCGTTACCATGAAAATGATCGCTGAAGAAAAACGCCTCGGAACAATAGAACTTATTTATTCAAAACCTTTAACAGAAAGGGGAATTATTTATGGTAAATACCTGGCAGCCGTTATACTTGTTCTGCTGGCGATTATTCCGGGTCTGATCTATTATTTTTCAGTTTATAACCTCGGCGAGATTCCCGGAAACCTTGACAAAGGCGGTACATGGGGGGCTTTTACCGGTTTGTTTTTTCTGGCGGCAGTATATGCTTCTGCAGGTTTATTTGCATCATCACTTACAGATAATCAGGTTATTGCATTTATAATTGCTGTGTTTTTATGCTTTTTCCTTTTTATGGGATTTGACTCATTTGCTTATCTGCCGGGTCTGAAAAGCCTCGATGAGTTTGTAATCAGACTGGGAATTAATGAACACTATAAATCAATGAGCAGAGGAGTTCTTGATATAAGGGATATTGTATATTTTGTCGCTGTGGCTATGATATTCAATGAAGCTACAAGGCTTGTACTGTTGTCGAGGAAATGGAAAAAAAGAAGCTGAATCGTGAATGACGGAACAGATATAAAGAGTATCAGAAACAGAATATGGCTGCAATTCATAATAATAGTAGCCGGCATTATCCTTACCGGATATATTATATCCTTTGCCAGAGTAAGAATAGACCTTACTGAAGACAGAAGGTACTCGCTTTCTGATCCGACACGCACAATCCTTGACGGAATAGAGAATGATATCTATGTTCAGGTTTTTCTTGACGGGGAAATGCCTATCCCGTTAAAACGGCTTAAACGATCGGTAAGTGAGATGCTTGATGAATTCAGGATTGCCTCCGGACGAAAAATTGACTATGAGTTCATCAATCCTGCCGGTAGCAAAGATGCTCAGCAGAGAGAATTGCAGTACCAGACTCTTTATAATAAGGGATTGAATCCGGTCAATATTCGTGCAGGTGATGGGGAAGGTGGTTCGAGCCAGAAGATAGTTTTTCCCGGAATGATCGTGAACTATAACGGTATTGAGGTACCTGTGAATTTCTTGAAGAATAACAGTTCCCTGTCGTATGAACAGAATATCCTTCATTCCATTGAATCACTTGAATATGAGATGATTCAGACAATTGCCACACTCAGTTCCGACACTGTTTATAAAATCGCTTTTATTGAAGGGCATGATGAGATTCCCGAAGTTGAGGTTGCGGATATAACCATTAGCCTGGCAAAATTTTTTACGATCGACAGGGGTGTTTTGGGTGGCAAACCAGGAATCCTTAACGATTATGCAGCTGTAATCATTGCAGGACCAGAGAAAGAGTTCACCGAAAGCGACAAGTTCGTAATTGATCAGTATATTATGAACGGAGGCAAAGTGGTGTGGCTCGTTGAGGAGGTCGAAGTGAATTCCGACAGCCTTATTTATGGTGAGACAGCTGCCCTTTACAGACCGCTTAACATTGAGGATCAGCTTTTCAGGTACGGCGCAAGAGTTAATCCGGTTTTAATACAGGACCTCGAGTGCATAATAATAAGACTTACTTTAATGGTTGGTGGCACACGTCAGCAGGTTGTACCTGCCCCATGGTTATATTATCCTCTTCTTACTCCGGCATCAGATCATCCCATTACAAGGAATCTGAACAAAGTGAAAGGTGAATTCACAAACTATATCGACACGGTTGGCCTCGACAGCAGGATAAATAAACACATACTTCTGGCAACATCAGCTTATACCCGGACGCTTACACCCCCGTTAATGATCAGCCTCAAAGAAGCAGAACAAATCCCCGACGAGAATAATTTTACCAGATCCGGATTGCCAGTTGCGATATTGCTTGAAGGTGTTTTCCCTTCAGCGTTCCGCAACAGAATGACTGACCATTTTTTATCAGATAAAAGCTTCAGTGTGAAGACCGGAAGTGTTGAAACCAAAATGATTGTTATAGCCGACGGGGATATAATACGGAATGAAGTCCGGAGAATGGGTGCTTCGGAAACACCGCTTACACTTGGGCAGGATAAATATACCGGTGAAATGTTCGGTAACAGGGATTTTCTTATTAATTGCATGAATTACCTGGTTGATGATAACGGGATAATGGAATTAAGATCGAGGGAAATGAAGCTGAGGCTGCTTGACAGTACAAGGATAAAGAAAGAGAGGATAAAATGGCAACTTCTTAACGTGGCAGGTCCTGTATTGATTGTCGTACTTGCCGGGATACTATATGGGCTCATAAGAAGAAAAATATACACAAAATATTGATAATGAAAGCTATTATCAAATATCTTATTTTTTTTTCTATTCTGATTATCCTTGCAATTATCTTCCTTTTTAAGGGGCGTACTCCCTTTGGAAAAAGTAATAGCTCTTTTGCTATTCCGGAAGGTAAAGAGATAACGGAAATTGAATTTTCTGAGGGGGAGAGAAGACTTAATCTTATGAAAAAAGATGAAGAATGGCTGGTTAACGGGAATAATGAAACCCGGAAAAGCAGTATCCTTTTCATTGAGAAGATCCTCAGGGAGATGAAGATCAAGTCACCTGTTTCCATGGAGCTGTTTAATACCGAGATCATTCAAAAAGGAATTAAACCTGTAAAGGTTAAGGTATACGGGAACAGAAAACTGCTGCAATCCTTTTTAGTATATAAAACAGGGTCAAACACATACGGAAACATTATGAAGATCAGGGAAAGGTCAAAGCCTTTCATTGTTCATATTCCGGGATATGAAACAGAAATTGGGTCAGCATTTATTCTCAATGAAAAGTTCTGGCAGCCTTATATTGTTTTCAATCTTCTTCCTTCAGAAATTGGCACTGTAACACTGGAAAATCTGAGAGATACTACATCTTCTTTTTCAATAAGAAACACCGGAAATAACTTTATTCTTTCTGATCTTAGCGGAAATCTATACGGATGGGACACTGCACGTGTTGTCCGTTATCTTTCGTATTTTGTGCGTATCCCGTTCGAAAAATGGGCATTTGAAATACCTTCAATGAATGAGGGAATTGGTGAAAGTGATGAACCCATTTACAGGATCAATGTAACTGATATCAATGGAAATAAAACAGTACTTACTATCCGGGAACTTGTTATTAAAGAAAACGGGGAATTACGCAAAGACACCGACAGGGTAGGAGGACAGACTGAAAAGAGTGAAGAGATGTTTATTATGAGGTATTTTGATGTTGATCCGATACTGAAAAAGAAGTCGTATTTCTTTCCTGAATAATATTTTATTTTGAGGATAATAGTTTTTTTTTGTAATATTGATAATTAAGAAAATAACCAGAATATTGCTTTAATTCACTTATTCATAGTTGTTTACGTATTTTATTTAATTTATAAATAACCCTAACAATAAATAAATATGAAACCCACATGTATTTGAATAATCAAACACAATATTAAAACAAGCTACATGTGGGTTCCATCATACCATTAAAATAAATTACTAATGATGAAATTTGTTGTATCCAGCACCGAACTTCTTAGTCATTTGCAAGCCATTAGCAGAGTTATAAGTTCAAAGAATACGCTTCCGATTCTTGATAATTTTCTTTTTAACCTGTCAGGGAACGAACTGGAAATTACTGCATCTGATCTGGAGTCAACACTGATAACAAGGATGAAGCTTGAAAATGCAGATGGTGAAGGTATTATTGCTCTTCCTGCAAGAATATTACTCGACACACTTAAGGAGTTTTCTGTTCAGCCTCTTGCTTTTGACATTAATCTGGATACACTGGCAGTGGTTATCAGTTCAGAGAATGGTAAGTTCAACGTCGTTGGACAGAATGGCATTGATTTTCCTGCGTTGCCTTCAATAAAAAAAGAAAAGAAATTCTCCTTCACAATCAATGCAGATGTTATGCTGTCCGGTATAAATAAAACCCTGTTTGCCACTGCTGATGATGAACTGCGTCCAGTTATGGGTGGTATCTTCATGGAAACTTCAACTGATAATATTACATTTGTTGCTTCTGATGCTCATAAGCTTGTTAGATACCAGCGTGCTGATGCAAAAGCTGATGATAATGCATCATTCATATTACCCAAGAAGCCTGCATCACTTCTGAGGAATATATTACCTAAAGAGGAGGGATCCGTTTCGGTTGAGTTCGATGATAAGAACGCATTCTTTAATCTGAACGATTATAAAGTGGTATGTCGTCTGGTCGAAGGTAATTATCCGAATTATAATTCAGTAATTCCCAAGAATAATCCCCGTAAGATCACCGTCGACAGGGTGGAGTTTTACAATACTCTCAAGAGAGTATCAGTTTTCTCAAACCAGGCGAGCAACCTGGTCAAACTACAGCTTAAAGGTAACCAGATGGTCGTTTCAGCACAGGATATCGATTTCTCAATATCGGCCTATGAAAGGATCAAGTGTCAGTACGAAGGAGACGAAATTGAAATTGGATTCAAATCGATCTTCCTTCTCGAGATCCTTGCCAATATTAGTTCTCAGGATGTAGTCATCGAACTGGCCGACCCGACAAGGGCAGGATTATTTCTTCCTGCAGAATCAGAAAATGAGTCTGAAGATCTGTTAATGCTTCTCATGCCAATGATGATAAACGCCTGATAATTGGAACTTAACCTGAGACGTCCCATAGCTTTTATCGATCTCGAAACAACCGGTATAAACGTTTCGACCGATCGTATTGTTGAACTATCCATCCTGAAGATCAGTCCGAATGGTAAAGAAGAGTGGATGACTTCACTGATCAATCCCGAATTACCTATTCCACCAAAATCAACAGCTATACATGGTATTACTGATAAGGATGTTGCTAATGCTCCCACCTTCAAAGAAATAGCAAAGAAACTTGCAGCATTTATCGAAGGCTGCGATCTTGCCGGTTACAATGCCATTAAGTTCGATATACCACTGCTTGCAGAGGAGTTTCTGAGGATCAATCTTGACTTTAACTTCAGAAAGCGGAAATATATTGATGTCCAGGTTATTTTCCATAAGAAAGAGCAACGGACATTATCGGCAGCATATCAGTTCTATTGTAGTAAGGATCTTGAACATGCCCACAGCTCAAAGGTCGATACCGGGGCAACTTATGAAATTCTTAAAGCACAGCTAGATAGATATGATGATCTTGACAATGAGGTGGATAAGCTTGCAGAATTTAGCTCCTTTAATAAGCTGGTTGATTTTGCAGGCCGGATAATTTATGATGAGAAAGGAGTTGAGATCTTCAATTTCGGAAAACATAAAGGTAAGTCAGTCGAAGCTGTTTTTGTTGAGGATCCATCATATTATTCGTGGATGATGAACGGAGACTTTCCTTTATACACCAAGAAAGTCCTGACTGAAATCAAGCTACGGTCTTTCGGGGAAAGCCGCACATAATATGAAAATAATCTGTATAGGGCTTAATTACAGGCAGCATGCAATAGAGATGGGACGTCCCTTCCCTGAGAAGCCCATTATTTTTCTTAAGCCCGATTCATCCCTTCTTAAGAACAATAAACCATTTTTCCTGCCGGATTTTTCTTCGGAGATCCATTATGAAGTTGAGGTGGTAATAAAAATATGTAGACTGGGGAAGGGAATATCCGCGCAATTTGCGAACCGTTACTATGATGAAGTGACAGTTGGTATTGATATTACGGCCCGCGATCTTCAGAGCAGTTTGTCAGAAGAAGGACTCTCATGGGAAATCTCCAAAGGTTTTGATGGAGCAGCTCCGGTCGGGAAATTTATCCCCGTTACTGAAATAAATGACATGCGTAATCTCGACTTCAGGCTTGAGATCAATGATAAAATTGTTCAGCAGAGTAACACCGCGGATATGATTTTCGGAATTGATGAAATAGTGGCTTACGTTTCGAGATTCTTTACACTTAAAACAGGCGATCTTATCTTCACCGGTACTCCATCGGGTGTGGGACCTTTGTCAAGAAACGATAACCTTGTTGCCTACCTGGGAAATAAACCGCTGCTTGATTTTATGATCAAGTAGATTCTTATTATTACACAAAGTTCATTTCGAATAAATTAAATAAATATTCTAAAAATTTGTAGTAATAATTTTTAGAATAATTTCATAACTTACCTGATTATTTCATAATTGTAACCTTAAATACCATTTGCCTTTAGCCTTGTACTCAGCCTTCAATTAAACCAGTAAGATATCTTAACCACCAGCCCTCGGTTCTTTATACTGTAATCAGCCGGGAATGAATTTTCGGTATATACAATAAACAGGTCGGACACCGGTGCAAAACGCCACTGGAAACGCAGGTTAATATTCAGGTTATCAATCTGATTATTGTATTGAATAAAACTGGTAAAGAAGAGCTTATCGGTAAAGGTAAAATCCAGCCTTGGACCGATGAGCAGCAGCTCAGCACTGTTATAGGGTGAAGGTAATGATATATTATTATAGGTGGAGGACAGAGCAAGGCTTCCATAGGGCTGGATCCGGTAGTTCAGTTCACCGTGAACTGACCACCTTGTCCCGTTATAATAACCTCCATACCTGCTGGTCAACGAAACATTGAATAGTTTGCGTGGATCGGAGGTAATTGATGCTCCTGCCTCGTTCCAATGGAAATCTTCATTTGCATCAAGTTGTATTCCACCAGTATTGGTAGGATCGTATGGAGCCTTGAGTTTGATATAGGTCTCTCTGACATCAACCGAAGTAATAAACTTATTAATCCACTCGATCCTGTATGAAAGCTGTGTTTCCCTGTCGGTCAGAGCTAATGAAGGATTAAAAAACATATCCATTTTCAGACCCGGCCCATGATTGATAATGGTATTTGACTTCGGAAAGAATTTATATTGGAATGCCGGATTTATTTCGTAATAACCTTTTCTTCTGACATATCCTGTCTCAGCGATATATCCGGCACCTACCAGCGATTGATTAAGAGTGACAGTAAGATATTGAGATGAATATGTGAGATTAGCTGCCATTGCTGCATCCTTAATTGTCATACCGTTTTGAAAGCTCTGATGAAAAAAAGCCTTTCCTGTCCAGCGATTGTCGGGACTGGCGAGGTTATATTCCAGACCGGCAACACGATTGAACCTGTTTCCGGAGAAAGAAGTGTCACTCTTTACATCCATAACCTGTTTGTTGATAAAGAAAGCTGATATATTTGACCGGCTGAAAACCTGACGCTGTAAAGCTGCAACCAGATAATTAGCTGCCCGTATATCATCTTTTTCACCAGTCTGGATATCCATCAGATTGATTCTCCAGTTATTTCCCAGGTTTCCGCTGAGGCGCGCGCCAGCTCTGACAGGATTGTTGAGGCCAATACGTCTCGAGAAAAAAGGTCTGACGGTCCCAGTACCCAGACTGGCAAAAAGGTCACTGTTTTCAAGAAAAAACTGTCTCTTTTCAGGAAAGAAAAGTTCAAAACGGTCAAGATCTGTCTGCTGCCTGTCAACTTCAACCTGTGAGTAATCGGGATTTACTGTAAGATCAAGGTTCATGGATGTTGACAGTATCATCTTGGCGTCAAAGCCTGCATTCCCATTCCATTTTGTATCTTCACCTGCTTCATTATCACTGGTAACTTTGCCGGTAACATAAGGAATCAGAGAGAAGCGCAGCCCGGCCTTACCCATAGGTTTATCCCATACCAGTGTTCCCGTGTAGGGGAGTGAACAATGAGGAAATTGTCGTGGCATGGGCGCCCAGGCGGATTTTTCGTTGTTTTTCAGATCGAGGCGACCAAAATTGATTCCCCACTCCTTATCACCTTCAAAGTAACGTATACTGCGGAAAGGTATACTAAGCTCTATTACCCAGCGGTCATCATAGCTCTTAACAACTGATCTCCACTTGATATCCCAGCTGTATAGTACTTTCGTGCCATCATACTGAAGGCCTTCAGTCTGAGCACCTGCTGCTGAAATGCCGAATGCAAATCCATTGGTTTGATCATTGTAGGTGTCGAGAAAGAGCATGAAGTTATCGTTCTTCGTAAAACTGTAGTCCCTGCGCAACGATTCGACAGGTCTCTTACCGGGTGTGGGATCATAACATATTACGCCAACATACAGATTTAATTCATCATAGGTGAGCATGGCTACAGTCTGCGCAATGGCATAACCTGTGTCGGTGGGAGTAACCCGCTGGAATTTTACGGTACGCTCGGCTGTCATCCAGGGCTCTTCATCAAGAATACCATCAATATTTATGCCTTTATCTGTTTGAGAGATATGTATCCGATATTTGTCCCTGTTTATTGCTTTGCTCTGACAATAAAGAGAGGTAGTGCCAAATGTTAAAACAGAAAAAAGTAATAAGATCTGTCGTTGCATAATAAAAAATAATTTTGCCCAAGATAGGAAATTGAATTATAAATTTATTATTCTATTTTTATGGATTATGAAAATTTATTGAAAGAGACATATGATCAGTGCTGTTTTTATTGAATATTAATATAGGTGATTGTTCAAATGCATTTTCTTTACCTCTTAATCCTCCATGTGGGACTTTTAATTACTGTCCTTTTAAAGCCCCCCTTGGGGGGATGGGGGGTATTACTTTTGGCTACCTTTTATGCACATTTATCAGGATTCAAAACGCTGGAGCGTTACATTGTTATTAATATGAAGAGATTAAGTAAAAGCTTGTCAATCAATGAGTTGCACGGAGTAACACTGAGTAGTTCACGGAGTGCAAAACAGTGGTCCTCCGTCTTAATACTTTGTAATCCGTGGTTAAAAGAATCCCTAAACTAATAGTTTAAGCTAAAACTAAGTAAGGTAAATATATACAAGTATGAATATAAATATATCTGCAAATTCATCAGAACTTGGGGAGAAAGCAGCAAAATTTATTGCTGCAAAACTAAACGAAGTCATTAATGCGAATGGTGAAGCACGTCTGGTGGTTGCAACTGGCAGCTCGCAGTTTGAGACTTTCCGGGCATTGATCAGGGAGAATGTTCCCTGGCCAAAGGTGGAGGTGTTTCATTTGGATGAGTATATAGGCCTTCCGGTAACTCATCCGGCCAGCTTCAGAAAATATCTTCTGGAACGATTCATTGGTCATATATCAGTTAGAAAATTTCACCAGGTTGATGTAGAAGAGGATATTACATTAAGGATTAAAGAGTTAACAGAAGAGATCAGAAAGAAACCGGTTGATGTCGGACTAATAGGGATTGGTGAAAACGGGCATATCGCATTTAACGATCCGCCTGCAGATTTTGACACACGGGAAGCTTATATTGTAGTTAAACTCAATGACCGCTGCAAGCTCCAGCAAATAAACGAAGGATGGTTCAAAAGTATCGATGATGTTCCCAAAGAGGCTGTTTCAATGACAGTCTGGCAGATAATGCAATGCAGGACCATTATCTCCTGTGTTCCTCATAAGGTTAAAGCTGATGCAGTTTATAAGACACTTACCTGCAGGCTTGATAATATGGTTCCGGCAACAATGCTGAAACAACATACCGATGTGAATCTCTTTCTGGATCATAATTCCGTTTCGAAACTGATAACATTTTGATGCAACATTTAGCGAATGACAGATTCAAGTTGATGACCAAAACTGAAACCATAAGAATTAAGGGAATCCATTTTGAAACTAATGATCCTGTTGAAGTTGAGATCACGGACGGTATTATTTCAAGTATCTCAAACACTGATGATAATGGCACTAAAAACAGTAATCTTTATATTGCACCAGGACTTATTGATAATCAGGTAAACGGATATAAAGGAGTTGATTTCTCAGATGAGAACTTCTCACCTGAACAAATGATAAAAGCCGCAGAGGCAATATGGAAAGATGGCGTCACTTCATTTGTCCCGACTCTGATCACAAACAGCCATGATAATCTGATAAGAAATTTCAAATTGCTTGCTGAATCACTTGAGTTTCCAATGTTACGGCTTTCTGTTCCCGGTTTTCATCTGGAAGGACCATATATTTCATCAGAAGAGGGATTCTATGGTTGTCATCCCGTAATGCATATAAGGAATCCATCATGGAACGAGTTTGCTGAATATCAGACAGCTGCAAACGGAAATATAATACAGATTACAATCAGTCCCGAGATTGAGGGAGCAATCGAGTTTATTAAGCTATGTACTCAGAATGGCATTGTAGTCTCACTTGGCCATACTAATGCATCAGCAGAGATAATCAATCTTGCAGTTAGGAATGGAGCAAGGTTATCAACACACCTCGGCAACGGATGTGCCAATATGATACATCGTCATAACAATCCTTTATGGCCTCAGCTGGCAAACGATCTGTTGACGCCGTCTGTTATTGCCGACGGACATCATTTGCTGCCCGAAGAAATACAGGTGTTTTATAAAGTTAAGGGGCCTGATAATATGATACTTACGTCTGATGTAAATCATCTTATCGGAATGACTCCGGGTAAATATATCTTCCTGGGAAGCGAGGTGGTTTATACTGATGACGGTCTTGTGAAGAATCCTAAGCTTAATTGTCTGGCCGGGGCATCATTGCCTCTGCGTACAGGAGTGGAGACCATGATGAATTACACAGGTTGTTCACTTGGTGAAGCCATAAAGATGGTATCAGGGAATGTAGCGCATATTTATGATCTGAAGGACAGAGGAATACTTGCTCCCGGAAAACGTGCAGATATTATTTTGTTCGAATTAAATGATAATCAGCTAATTATAAAAAAGACCTTTCTCTCGGGAGAACTGGTTTATGCAACAGGATAACGAACAAACGAACGAAATATGAATCCTATCGACTATATCGTTTTAATTGGATATTTCATATTCATAACAGCGTTTGGAATCTGGATTTCGCGAAAGATCCGGACCAGCGACGGATATTTCCGCGGAGAAAGAAAATTCAAATGGTATATAATGATTGGACAGGCATTTGGTGTAGGCACACATGCCGAGATGCCTGTAGCCCAGACAGGAGCAACTTTCAGCCATGGTTTTGCAACAATATGGTATCAGTGGAAGAATATGCTGATAACGCCTTTTTACTGGCTCATTGCTCCTTTTTACCGGCGCAGTGAACGTACAACACTGGGTGAGATTATTGAAGACAGGTATGGTAGTACTATGGGACTTGTATATACAGTTTTTGCCATAACATTCTTTGTCTTCAGTATGGGAGTGATGCTGCAGGGAGCGGCGAAAGTAATCTCGGTGGCATCGGGAAGTGTTTTTTCTCCAAACTTGATTGTGCTGGTAATGACTGTCGCTTTCATTCTTTATAGTTTCATCGGAGGATTAATTGCCGCTGCATATACTGATTTTATCCAGTCGTTTTTTATAATTACCTTATCGATATTGCTTATTCCTTTAGGATTACATGAGGTTGGCGGCTTTCATTCGATGAAGGAGTTGCTTCCGGAACATTTCTTCGATCTCATTAACAGAGAAAGCGGAATCGATTCGTTTACCATAGCTATGCTGGCAGTTAACGGTATTGTGGGAATAACAGCTCAACCTCATATGATCTCCATGTGTGCGACAGGCAACACTGAAAGGGCAGGCCGGATAGGACAAACTTTCGGATCGATGGTGAAGAGACTTATTACTATCGGATGGGCCCTGACAGGCATTGTGGTTGCTGCACTTGTATTAAGACAGGGAGTAAGCCTTCCTGATCCCGAAATGGCATTTGGTTATGCTTGTCATATCCTTCTTGTACCGGGCCTGATCGGACTTATGCTATCGGCAATATTGGCTGCGAATATGTCATCCTGTTCAAATTTTATGGTGAATACCGGAGCACTCTTTACTCAAAACCTGTATAAAAAGTACATAAAACCTGATGCAACTGATAAAAGTCTCTTATGGATGGGACGTTATTCGGGCTTGGGATTATCAATTATGGCAGTCCTTTTTGCCCTTAGTATTAAAAATGTTCTTCACGCGTTTCTCTTTGTTGAAACACTTGCAGCTTTCATGGGCATAATTTTTCTCGGAGGGGTAATATGGAAACGGGCTAACCGATATGGCGCTTCAGTTGCAGTAATAGTTTCTTTTACAACATATTACATTGCCAATTTTATTTCAACCGGTGAAATTCTGCTGGTCTATAAATGGAAACCCGGCCCGTTTGGCCTGGCTATGCTGACCGGTTTTTTCTTTTTCTGGCTGATCAGTATCCTGACGAGACCTGAGGATAAAGTGAGACTTGAAGTATTTTTCGACAATATGAGAAGGAAATCCGATGCAAAACAACCTGATAAGGATGGGAACAAACCTCTTGCATCGGAAACAGGCGATGACCTGTTACTGCTTGATCTTCCTGGCTGGGGCAGGAAAGAGCGCTGGAAACATTTCTTCAGACGTTATCGCGAAGACATTGTCGGTTTCATCCTGAGCTGGCTTATGGTGGGTCTGCTTATACTGCTCGCATGGGGTATTTTGCAGATTTAAGTTCTGTGTTTCGTGTTTATTGTTTATTTTTGTATCTTTATAAGTTAATTAATATTCGAAAAGATGGGAAGATTTGGCCTTACAGAAATCATACTGATATTACTCGTTGTTGTTCTCTTGTTTGGGGGTCGTAAGATTCCTGAACTGATGAAAGGGATAGGGCAGGGTTTAAAAGATTTTAAAAAGGCATCAAAAGTTGAGGAGGACCCTGAGAAAACTCAGTCAGTATCAAATGAGGAATCAAAAAAAGAATAATCCTGTTTTATCCTGCTGACTTTTGTTACCAGTTCATAAATCTATCAGTAGAAAGGTACCCGGGTGCCTTTCTGTATTTTGTTGCCTGTTCATAACTATATGCAATCTCCAGTAAAAGTTGTTCGCTCCATGCTCTGCCGAAGAATGTGATTCCGACCGGCAGTTCATTAACAAATCCCATTGGCACTGTTATTGCCGGGTAGCCGGCGATAGCTGCAGGAGAAGAACTCCCGCCAACGAAATGATCACCGAGAATAAGATCTGTTTTCCATGCAGGTGATCCTGTAGGGGCGATCAAGGCATCAAGCCTGTTCTCCTTCATTATTTTATCAATCCCTTCATCCCTTGTCGCTTTAAGCATCTTAGCAAGAGCCTTTTTATAATCAGCAGATTCAAGATCTCCTTTTTGTTCGGCCATTTCAAGCAGTTTCTGATTAAAATATCTTAACTCAATTGAATCTGTTTTATTGAATTCGATTAACTCTTTCAGGCTTTTAACCAGTATATTTTCCGGAAGCCCTGCAAAATATTTATTAAGGCCATCTTTGAACTCATATAACAGAACCTCAAAAGAGGCATCATTATATCCGGCTCCCATGGTTTCCGTTATTTCTATCACTTCAGCTCCCTGTAATATCATTTGTGCAACAGCCTTTTTCATCAGGGTATCAACCCTGTCATCAAATCCCGTTGCCCTCTTATATAATCCGATACGTTTTTCTTTCAGACCATCATGTTTCAGGGATTTGGTATAATCGGTCAGGTATTTACCTTCTGATGTCAGGGTTTTTGAATCAGTTGAATCAATGCCAGTTAATACACCCAAACAAATGGCAACATCCTCCACAGTTCGTCCCATAGGTCCGGGAGTATCCTGGGTAAAGGAGATAGGAATGATTCCTGACCGGCTGATCAGACCCACTGTTGGTTTCAATCCTACAATACCATTGTTATTTGAAGGACATACGATTGATCCGTTGGTTTCCGTTCCGATGGCTATCATACACAGGTTAGCTGAAACGGCTACTGCTGATCCTGAGCTTGATCCGCATGGATTGCGATCCAGAACATAAGGATTTTTCGTTTGTCCGCCGATACCACTCCATCCGCTTGATGAAGTGGTGGCCCGAAAGTTGGCCCATTCGCTCAGGTTTGCTTTTGCAATAATAACAGCTCCTGCGTCCCTCAGTTGTTTTGCCACATGGCTGTCATTCAAGGGGCATGAGTTTCTCAAAGCTGTAGCACCGGCAGTAGTTGGCATTTTGTCGTGAGTATCGATGTTATCTTTCAAAACCACAGGGATACCGAACATCGGTCCGCTGATTTTACCTGTTGCCATTTCCCTGTCAAGTTCTTCTGCTATCTGCAGGGCATCAGGATTTATCTCAATTATTGAATTAAGACAGGGGCCATTCTTATCAATTTCGATTATCCGGTCAAGATATGCCATAACAACATCTGAAACAGAATATTTGTTTTCACTGTACCCCTGTTGTAACTGAGCTATTGTTATCTCTTCCAGCCAACTGTGGTCTGAAATCTCCTGGCCGGCTTCCCTGACAGGTGTTTTACATGTATTTAGGATTAACAGTAGATAAAACAGGATTACCGGGGATTTAAGCAGCTGTGTTTTCATAACAGGTGGATTTTGTATTTATATTATTTTGATCAGGTAAATTTAATAAATTGACCGGAAATGTTGAAGGAAGAGTCAACGAGGTGATATTTATAATCTTAGTTATATTCAATTCGTCAAATTTGCTATTTTTGTTAAGATACTGATAGTTTTAATCAGGTCAAAAAGTATATTAATATAATACCAAATAGTAATAACCATTTAATTGTTTTTCAGGAAGATGAAAAACATATACGGGCAGATTCTCAATAAACGTTCCGGTGGTTCTTCCCTTGTTCTTGCGACAGTCATAAGGACACAGGGATCAACACCACAAAAGCCGGGCAGTTCAGCGTTATTCGGAAAGACAGGACTAATTTCAGGAACTGTCGGAGGCGGAATTCTTGAAGGGAAGGTGCAGAAAATTGCACTTCAAGCCATTAAATCACAGGAGTCGGGTATTTATGATTTCTTTCTTGATAAAGACATCACGAAGAAAGAAGAAGCTATCTGTGGAGGTCAGATAAGTATTCTGATTGATGCCAGACCTCCAAACCATATTAAAGTTTTTAATCAGATGAAGGAGTCTTTGGCAAACAGGACTCCGGGAGTTTTGATTACACAGGTTGATACCGGAACAAATAAGCAGGTTCTTATCAGACGTTACTGGCTGACAGAATATGACAAAGCATCAATTCCTGCACAATTAATGCAGAAAATTGAACCGGAGGTTCATAGCCTTCTGGCAAAACAGACTCCTGAAGCATACAGAGAACTTGAGTTTAAAATACCGGAGCAGCAATCCTCTGTTCTCTGCTTTCTTGAACCGGTATTCCCTCCCTGTCAGCTTATAATTGCTGGCGCAGGACATATAGGAAAAGCGTTGGCACATCTTGGCCAACTGCTTGATTTTGAAGTTACAGTAGTTGACGACAGACCCGATTTTGCAAACAGTAAAAATATTCCCGATGCTGATTATTTAGTTGTTGACGAGATAGGCAAGACAATGCAAAGACTTAAGATATCGTCGGATACTTACATTGTGATTGTGACCCGTGGTCATAAAGACGATGCGGAAGCGCTTAAACCATGTATAAACTCCGGAGCTGCTTATGTAGGTATGATTGGCAGTAAAAATAAAATAGCAAGGATAAAAGCAGAATTTATCGAAAAGAGGTGGGCCACTGAGGATCAGTGGAATGAGGTTTATGCTCCTGTTGGACTGGAAATAAAGTCAAAATCTGTAGAGGAGATTGCTATCAGCATCGCAGCTCAGCTAATACTGGTACGAAGAAGTAACAGCGTGCCTGATGGACGCTGATAATAATTAAAAAAACTGAAAATGGAGGAGATCTGGGCTTTGATACTGGCAGCGGGTGAATCCAAAAGGATGAAAGTCCCGAAGATGTTATTACCTATTAAAGGTAAAGCAATGATAGAGAGGGTTATAGAAAATGTGACAGCCTCCGGGATCAAAAAGATAATAGTGGTACTTGGTTCCGCGAAGGATCAGATCCTTGGGATTATCAAACATTTACCCGTTGAGTTTTGTTATAATGAAAAATACAGGAATGGTATGCTTTCGTCAGTCAGATGTGGTTTCAGAAACCTGCCTGAAGAATACAAAGCCGTTATTGTTTTCCAGGGTGATCAGCCCATGATAGAGCCGTGGGTTGTTACCAGGTTAATATCAGCCTACCGGCAAACAAAAAAGAAGATTGTCATACCTGTCTACAAAAAAAAGCGTGGTCATCCGTTGCTGATCGATCGCAAATACAGCGATGAGATTTACAAGCTTGATGACAGGTTAGGTTTACGTTCGCTGGCAACCAAATTTCAGCGTGATGTTCTCGAGGTTGTTGTGAATACTCCTGATATTCTTAAAGATATTGACACAAAAGAAGATTATCTTAATGAGTTAAATCAAATACGATAAACATGGAAGAGACAATTCGTTTTAAGCTTAATGGTGAAAGTACGGAACTGGTAACTGATCCGAATCAGATCTTTTTATGGGTGCTGCGGAATCATATAGGACTTACTGGTACAAAGTACGGCTGTGGTACAGGATTCTGCGGTGCCTGTACTGTTCTGATTGATGAGGAACCCGTAAGGTCGTGTATGTTACCGGTGAGCGAGGTAGCCGGTAAAAAAGTAGTTACTATTGAAGGATTGGCTGATAATGATAAGCTTCATCCTTTACAGCAGGCTTTTGTTGATCATGATGCACTTCAATGTGGTTACTGTACCCCTGGAATGATTATGACTGCCGCCGGTCTCCTGATGAAGAATCCGGAACCGTCACGGCAGGAAATAATTGAAGGACTTGAATATAATCTCTGCAGGTGCGGTGCCCATATACGTATAATTGATGCTGTTCAATCAGCCGCCAAAGTAATGAAAGGAGGGAAGTAATCATGAAAAAAGCAGAACTAAAGGTTAAGGAGTCACCTCAATCCACAGAGCATTCAGGAATGAAAAGAAGAAGTTTTGTCAAGCTTCTCGGCGGAGGTATATTTATCTTTTTCCAGCCATGGAGCACTTTCGACCTGTTTTCATTGCCGGCTGAACAACGCAGAACTCTGACTAAAGATTATAACGCATTTCTGCAGATAGCTGAAGATGGAACAGTCTCCTGCTTTACAGGTAAGATTGAGATGGGACAGGGGATCAACAGATCACTGGCACAAATGATGGCGGATGAATTAAACGTTTCTTTGGAAAAAGTAAAAATGATCATGGGCGATACCGAACTTTGTCCGTATGATGCCGGCACATGGGGATCTCTGACAACACGTAGTTTTGGTCCCAGCATGAGAGCTGCAGCAGCTGAAGCAAGGGGAGTATTGCTTGATCTGGCTTCATCTCAACTGGGAGTGCCTGTAACGCAACTCGAAGTAAAAGATGGTACAATTACGGATATTAAGAATTCTCAAAACAAGTTAACCTATGCCCAGCTGACCAAGGGTAAGAAGATCGAGAAATATCTTGATGTAAAACCTCCGGTTGAAGAATATACTGAATTCACTTACGTAGGGAAACCCTATATGCGGAGTGATTCAGTACTGAAAGTTATCGGACAGGCTAAATATGCCGGAGATATTAAGTTACCCGGTATGCTTCATGCAAGGATTTTGCGTCCGCCTTCACATGGAGCCAAACTTGTTACAGCTGATGTTTCCGGAGCAGAAAAGATTGACGGAGTAAAGGTGGTACGCGATGGTGATTTTATTGCAGTTGTTAGTGAGAACCGCGATAAGGCGGATGAGGCGATTGTTAAAATAAGGGCTGATTATTCCTTCGATGAAATGAAGGTGAATGACAAAACAATATTCGATTGGATGTTGAAGGCCGATTCAGTGGCTAATGTAGTCAGAACTACCGGAGATCTTGAGGAAGGGCGGAAGATGTCTGAAACAATATTCGAATCAGAATATCATGATGTATATCTGGCTCATGCTCCAATTGAAACACATACTGCCCTGGCAAACTTCGAAGGGGAGAAACTTACGGTATGGGCTGCAACACAAACACCTTTTGGCTTGCAGGACGGTCTTGTGAGTGAACTTGGTTTAACACGTGAAAATGTTAGAGTCATAACTCCCTTTGTAGGCGGAGGATTTGGTGGTAAAGGTGCATATCAGCAGGGTATTGAGGCAGCAAGGCTTGCAAAAATGACAGGTAAACCGGTAATGCTCGCATGGACACGCGATGAAGAGTTTTTCTATGATACTTTTCATACAGCCGCAGTCGTAAAGGTCAATTCAGGAATTGACAATGCAGGGATGATAAAATTCTGGGATTATAATGTATATTATGCCGGCACAAGGGGAGCTGACACTATTTATGATGTGCCTAATGTCAGAACAACCAGTTACAGCCGCGGCAAAAATGCACCACCTGTTCATCCGTTCAATACAGGACCCTGGCGTGCTCCAAACAACAATACAAATACTTTCGCCAGGGAGTCGCAAATAAATATTATGGCATCGAAAGCAGGGATTGATCCTCTTGAATTCCGTCTGAAAAACCTGACGGATGAGAAGATGATTGATTGTCTGAAAGCAGTAGCTGATAAATTCGGATATGTGCCTGGTAAAACTCCAAGCGGTAGAGGTATTGGCCTGGCTTGCGGAACTGATGCCGGCACCTGGGTTGCACATATGGCTGAAGTGAAAGTCGATAAGAATACCGGACATGTTAAGGTGATTCGGATTGCCTGTGCACAGGATATGGGATTATGCGTTAATCCACAGGGGGCATTGTTGCAGATGGAAGGCTGCATTACCATGGGTCTTGGATATACCTTTGCTGAAGAGGTGAAATTTGAGGGGGGTAACATTTTAAGTAAGGGTTTTGATACTTACGAAATTCCCCGTTTTTCATGGGTGCCTAAAATCGATTGTGTAATTCTCGATCGCAAGGATAAAGCACCTCAGGGTGGCGGAGAACCACCAATCATAGCAGTTGGAGCCGCTGTTGCTAATGCAATTTATGATGCTACCGGAGCCAGGTTGTATCGGATGCCACTGAGTCCGGCAAATGTATTGGATGCACTGAAGAAGGTGTAAGGATTACGGGCTACTGACGACTGGTGACTAGTGACGGTTACAGCTTATCACTGACCTTTGTTTATAACGGCTGATAATTCTCTACTTGATAGTATGTCTGTTATAAATCATCATCAGATCTGAAAGAGCCGGCTGGGTAGCCAGAGCAGCATCAGTTTCGCATGAGTCATCTGCAGCAGCCTTTATTTCCTCTTCCCCCTCATGTAAATCTTCACCATGGACAGTCTCAAGAGTATCTGATGCTTTGGTAAGTGTACCCTCAACAACAATCTCACTTCCAAGCAATTCAGTAGGAAATTTGGGCATCTCTTCGCCTGCACTGACAAACAATCTGATATCCGGATTCTCGCCTACAATAAACATCTTCTTGCCGCTTTGCAAGCAAACATGGACTACTTTGCCTTCGACACTGATGTTTTTGCCAATATAACTTTCCGGATTTTCAACAAGTGTAGCAAACACAACCTTTGTTACTTCTGATGATTCTTCAGCTTTGCTGGAGGCCTCTTTCTTACCTGTATTACCACATGATGTTAATAAAAGGGTGATGATAACCAATGAGAGAATGTTTCTGATCATAATAAAAGTATTTAATTTGGATCAGGGATATTAAAATTCAGCAGCAATTATAATGAATTTTTATTATTACAATACAATTGCTGATAAATATCAGGATCATTGGCTATGGGTCCACAAGTCCTTAAGTCTTCAGTCCTCAGTCTTCAATCCTCAGTCTTCAATCCTCAGTCTTCAATCCTCAGTCTTTGGTACTTCGGCTTTAACATACTGATTACCGAATACCGATTAACCACTACTCATCGCTCACTACACACCTTATAGTCTTTAGCCTTTTCTGCTTTGCGGAATCTCCTCCCGATTCTCGGGATTTCCTCACTCTTCCGCAATCGCGGAACTTCGTCGTTTCACTCCTCGCGTTCGTCAAGCTACGCTCCGATCTCCTTTAGCCTTTTGACTTTAGCCTTTCTCCTTTCAAAAAAGGTACTTCTTCAACAATTCGATACCTTTCTTGATCTCTTCCCGTCCGCTTGATTCTATCCCGTACCATCCACGGTAACCCGCGTCTTTAGCCATCATGATCATTTTTGCAGTAAGTTCTTCGGTAGGCTGGTTCCTGTATGACATTCCGCCTGAATAAGGAAGCATCTTAGCCAGGTAATCAACATTGTCAAAATCCTTTGAGGGTTGCCGCCAGTCGGGATAACTGCCAAAGTAAAGGCAGTTTACTTTTTTCATAAGTGACACCATCCAGTCCGCATCATTCGATACACCGCCATGGTTTTCTATGAGTACACTTATTTGTGCCGGTACTGCGTATTCCATCATCATCTGGTAGGTTTCAACGGAATACTTCAGAGCTTCTTCCTTGTCAACATCTTTCGGACCCCTGCAGTTTGTACGTATGGCGTGGCATCCGAGATAATGAGCTGCATCAATCCATTTACGGTGGTTAATCTCAAACTGGCGACGTTCTTCCTTTGTGGGAGAACATCCGTCACCTTCATCATCAACCATGATAAGAACCATTGTAACATTGTTGTCTTCGGCATTCCTCTTAAGGCGCCTGAGATAACCCTCTGTCGGAACTTCGAATAAAGTATTTACAAATTCGATACCGTTAAGACCGAAATCTTTTCTGGCTACAGATGGAAAATCGAGTGTTTTCCACTTTCCGGACCTTATTTCGTTAACAAGTGCCCATTGGGCCAGAGAAATATCGTCTTTGACCATTCTGGGTGTAGGTTCAGGTAATGATGATTTGAGCATTGAAGGGGCAACAATACCTGCAGCTCCGATCATCGCCGATTTTTCGAGGAAATTCCTGCGTGTTATGTTATTCATAATGTTTGTTTTATGAGATTTATTTGTATTTTATCAGAACTATTACTCTTTTATAGTTTAGACCTAAGCGTTTATCGTTTCGTGTAACCTGGCACCCAGCACTCACTATGTCCACCGTAGCTTTAGCGGAGGTGGAGCACCAAGCACCCAGCACCCATTTCTTCTAAAGTTCCCAGCCCTGCCGATATTCCCTTGTCAGGAATTGATTTGCTTCAGGAGCATTGGTAATTTTCATATTTACAGAGTCATATTCTACTTTTTTCCTTGCCCGTAATGCCACTGCTCCCAGCAGTATTGTTTCAGTCACCGGTCCTGCATATAAAAAGCTTCCGGGTGCTTGGGTATTGTTCTTAAAAGCATCAATCCATACATCATTACCTCTTCGTACTGTTTCTGCAGGTTTTACTGTACTGAGTCCGGCCATCCTGCTTTCCGGTATCAGAACCGGATTTTCACCCCTGAAACCTGCCAGTATTTTACCTTTATCACCCACAAACATCATTCCCTCACGTGAGAATGTTTTTCCTTCTGCGGTAAGCTCATCTGGTACAGGAGGTCTTATACCACCATCGTACCAGATAAGTTCAAATGGAGGTAACTCACCCTGGGCTGAAAATTTGAAACGGATGATACAGGATAACGGAAAAGCCACATCATTTGTGACACCGGTAGAAACACTGTTCCGTATTGTACATGTTGTGGTTCCGTAAGCTTCGGCGCTTATTGCTGGTGTGTTTATTCCAAATGTAAGGAATAGAGGGAACAAGCTATAATGACCCATATCGGCAATGCTTCCTCCTCCAAAGTCGTACCACCCACGAAAGACAGCATGAGTATAGTTTGGATGATACGGACGATGAGGAACGGGTCCAAGCCACAAATCCCAGTTAAAATCCTTCGGAACAGGAGGGGTATCTGTCGGATTGGATTGCCATTGCGGCCAGACTGGTCTGTTAGACCAGTTATGGATCTCTTTCAAAGTACCGATAACACCATTGCTGATCCATTTTTTTACAACGTCATAACCACTTCTCTGGCTCCAGGCGAGAAGGTGTGTACTCAGTCCAGTCTTGCGCGCTGTCTCAGCCGTTAATCTGAATTCATGTATACGGTTTGCAATAGGTTTATGTGTTACCACGTGCTTACCCTTTTTCATAGATGCAATTGCAACAGTTGCATGAAGATGGTCGGGAGTCATGATCTTTATGGCATTAATGTCCTTTTCTTTTTCCAGCAATTCGCGGAAATCTTCATAGGATGCACAACCTGAATAGGTTCCTGAAGGTTTTGATTTTCCATAGTATTTCTGAACGAACTCCTGTCCTATATCCCTTCCTCCGGGGATACCTTTTAAACCTTCACCCCATGATTTATCTCCCAGGGCGTTACGAATACTGTCACGGATATCATTAAACGACCAGTCAACATAATCGGTAGTAAATTTGTTGGGATCACAGACCGCAACGATCTGAATTTCAGGATCTGTAATTAAGTTTGTCATTTCTCTCATACCCTGAGTTCCACATCCGATATAACCAAGTGTGATCTTATCGGCCGGAGCGACATAACCTTGTCCTCCCAGAACATGCCTGGGCACCACAGTAAATGCCAGGGACGCAGCTGCAGCTGATCCAAGGAATTTACGACGATTAATTTTTTTTGGATTTGCCATTTTGCTTTGATTAGTTTATGTTTAAAGAAATCAGTTAATAGTAGTATAGAGAATGTAATATGGTATTGATGAACACTATCAAATTTACGAAAATGACTGGATTTTAATATGAATGTATTAAGGGTTATTGCAAAAAGTAAAACTGGATACTCTGATAATTAATACTCTTGTAACCATAAACACCCGAATACATTTTACTTGATATTATCCATCACCCAATTGGCATTCTTAACAACCATTGGATTGGAATCATTCAACAGCTCCTTCATAGCGGGAATTACCTTATCTGCCGGCATGCGGCTTAATCCGACAGCTGCTTCGTTATAGGTTAGCCAGGAAGGATCGCGAAGTGCTTGTACAAGTAACGGAAGGGATTCCGGCAGCTCACGGTTTCCAAGGATATAGACGATTCGCCATCGTACCTCTTCAGGAGTGCCGGATTGTTTATACAAATCAACCAGTTCTCCGGGTATCAGATGTTTGATTGACAGCAGACTATCCATTGCCAGGTTGGCAGTCATCCAGTCACCCGTTTGGAGACCCTTCAGATACCAGCCTGTAGATTCCCCGGGCCGCAACTGAACCATACGCAATAAGGACTGTTGCTTAAGGTATCCATCATTAGAGTGATAAATCTCGCTGTATGCCCGATAGGCTAAAGCAGTATCACTTGTTACCAGAATATCGGCGATATTCGACCGGAACCACTGATCGGATTCTTCATTGAAAATTTCCCAGAGTTCAGTAGTTGCATAGGAAAGATCATGTCCTTTCAATCCATTTGTTACTGAGTTACGGAGTGTAAAATCTTCGCTGGGGTCCATCAGCATTTTTAAGGCAGTTTCAATATACAATGGGGAATGTATGTCGTTCAAAGTCATGGCTGCTATCCTGCGTGGCCACTGCTCAAGACTTTTGTCCTCAAGCATATCAACTAAGGCAGGAATGGCAGGTTCTCCAATCTCAATGAATTGCTTTGCATAAACATTCCAATCATGCCGTGATTTTTTAAATAAGATAATCAGGGAATCAATCTTCTGTTGTTGGTTTTGTGCCAATCCATCCGTTGAGGGGCATGCCAGTGAAAGGATCAGCAGTAAGGTTAGAAAAGATCTCATGGTTATTCCGGATTATTGGTGAAATGACTGGTGAAATATTGGTAAAGGTTTTCATTGGCAGCCTTATGAAGTTCTTCAATTGATTTGAGACCGAAAACAAAGGCTATGGTAACCGGGTCGGCACGAAAATCAGTGTGTCCTTCGTAGAATCCATACCGGTTGATGTAGAACAGCACCATCTCCCCGGTATGAAGATGGATTAATTTCTCCTTCATTACTTCAAATTGTTCCGGTGTCAGGTGTTTGTACAGTCCTTTAAGAAATTCCAATTCTTCATCATCCAGCTCTCTGCGGATTTCGATGTGTCCGGTTCCCAGGATTTCATCATTAAAAATCGATTCCTGCCAGCCCCTGCTTCCGGTAACCTGGACCGCTATTTCGTATCCGTTATAAACAAGACCGGTGAAATCCGTTCTTTCTTTAGCCGGTTTACTCTCATTAGCCCTGGTGTGAGTGTTGGTACTATTCCACAGGTGAAAAAGAGGCCTTGCCAAATCAGGATGTGTCAGTCCCATTTTTTTAACCGTTTGATTATCTTGACAGACAACCGATAAGATGGTCTCATTTGCAGCCATAAAACCGGCTCCGGATGAACGGCCCGGTCTGCCATCAACCGTAATCTGTGATACCGAACGGCCGGTGATGATCTTAGTACTGGCAAGTTCCCGGTCCGAGTGAATTCCCCGCTTTGCAAAGGTTGGAAAATCAGTTTCATCTGCAAGCAGCTGGTTTCCTTTTCCCAATAAACCCTTTTTGTAGTCAAAGGTATCACCATTTTCCACTGTGGCGTCGAACCATGCATATAGGCTATCATGTAGCTTTGTAAGCACAAACGCCCTCCCTCTCCTGTCTTTAACAGGCGAAGGTAAATCCGGTTTTTCGGAAGAAAATTCGGGATAAAACAAAAGTTGCTCAGGATCAATGCTCTGGTAGTTAATAGTATATCGGTCATGAGTGCATCCCAGAACTGTAAAAAATATCGGGATAATAAAAGCTCTTATACAGTTCATATTGCCAATATTATTAATCCATACAAGATAAAAAAAACTTGGAAATAATGGGCATTTATTAATGTGTCTTAAAGCAGGAAAGATCATGGAAAAATTATGATAGATTTATTCTCAGTCAGCATTTTGCCAAACATTTCAGCGAAGTTGAGAATAGTCAGTAAATTGATACCTTACTGTATTAGTTAAAATTTGTGAAAAACCTTATCTTATTTAACTTCTTAATTTCATATATAAAAAGTAATGTATAAATTTGATTAGTTACAAATTATTATCAACAATTAAACCCGAGGACTTATGAAAAGAAATGTTACACTTCAGTTTTTGACACTGGCAGTTCTTATGGCGTTTTTAATACTTGAGCAGAACAGTTTTGCACAGGGATCAAAAGCCAATTTTTCAGGAACATGGGCTTTCAATGAATCAAAGAGTAGTCTTGGTGAGGGTGGTGGTGGCGGCTTCAGAAGGGGTGCTTCACAAATGACTGTTACACAGGAAGGGATGAATCTTACTATTGCGAGAGTAAGAACAAACCGGGATGGTGAACAAACAACGACCACTGACAAGTACACCATGGATGGTAAGGAAATTGTTAGTGAATCTTCCTCTGGCAGAGGCGGTCCGACTAAAACAAGCGTAAGCTGGTCGGCAGATGGAAAAACAATCAACTTCGCAGTTACAAGAACCTTCGAACGTGAAGGCCAGACCATGGAAATGAAATCATCTGAAGCATGGACACTGACCGATGCCAGAACTCTTTCCATTGTATCGACATTTAACACACCCAACGGTGAGATGAAGACAACACTGGTTTACGATAAAAAGTAATCAGGAAAAGGTTGAAATTTTATTTAACCGCAAAAAGCACAAAACAATTAACTAGTATAAGTTTTGTGGCCTTTGCGGTTATTTTTTTCCATTGATTTTTTCATAATCCCTCTTTCTATCCTGATATCGCTTCATGGAACGGGTTGTTTATAAAATTTTGTAAATTAGCTTTTTCAGATATAGTCAATTAAAAAATAGAGCTCCTAAGTAGTAATAGACTAACAATCAAACCTATGGAAAAATCAAAAAAATTAATTGTCTTTCTTTTTACCTGGTTGGTCTTAATAGTTTTTTCATGCAGTAATCTGCCAGAGAAGAGTGGGCAGGTTCTTGATATTAAGAAAATCTCTAAACGTAATCCCGACATCACTACTGTTTCGAGGGGCACAGGATTTGATCAATCTGTTCTTAAAGTGATTCCTACAGCAGAGAATACAAGAGTAACAATTTGGGAATCAGGAGACCCCGGGAATTGGGCAGATGCAAAATACCTCATTCTTGAAATATTCGGTGAGAATGATTACAGTGGGGTTATCAATATTGAATTTTTCAGGAAAAGTGAAAACCTGCACTCTGAAAAAGTTGTTTTGCAAAGCGGGGAATTATCGCAAACAAGCCCGGATACACCCTGGCTTTCCTGCCTGATGGGTATTCTGCCACGTATAAAGACAAAAGTAGCCTTTCCCCTTAGTTATCTGGATGCCCAGAACCTTTTTGTTACACGTGCTCCTCGTCAGCTAAAAGGAACGGTTAACGGCAACAGGCTCCATCCGGATGATATAGTTAAGGTTATGCTGAGATTCGGCCCTTTCTCTGATCCATACTTCACACCACGCTTTGAAGTTGCATCAGTGAGCCTGGGCGATACATTGCCTGAACCTTACTCACAACTGGAGAAACCTGTTATTGACAAACTAGGCCAGCGTGCAGACAAGGAGTGGCCGGGAAAAATTCAAAGCGAGGAGGAACTTATCTCCCTCAATCTTGAACTGGAAAAATCCGTTTCCGATATCAGTTTTTCCGGGGATTGGAGCAAATACGGAGGGTGGAAAGGCAAACGGTTTAAGGCTACAGGTTTCTTCAGAACTCAGCATGATGGTAAAAGATGGTGGCTTGTTGATCCAGAAGGTTATGCATTTTTAAGTGTGGGTGTCGATTGTATAAGATTAACCTCTTCGGGCCCTGTAACAGGAATTGAAGATCTCTTTGAATGGCTTCCGGAAGAAAATGATTCAAGGTTTGCTGAATCTGTTTCAGGAAATGAGAGATCAAAAAACATGGACTTTTACCGCGCTAATCTTATCAGGGTATTTGGTGATGAATGGAGATCGAGATGGAGTAAAATGACTGCAGGTCTTATGCGGAAATATAATGTAAACACTGTAGGTAACTGGTCGGATATTGACTTTGCCAGGCAGAATAACCTTGCTTATGTCCTTCCCCTGAGTCGTTTCCCTTACACAAAAACTCTGATATACCGGGATTTCCCCGATGTCTTTTCGGAAGAATACAGGAGGAATTCTGAAGAATTTGCTAAGCAATTAGATAATTACAAAGATGATCCTTACCTGGTTGGTTATTTCCTCCGCAATGAGCCTCAATGGGCTTTCGGGTATCATAATCTTGCCTATGAGATGTTTGCTACAGACCAGGAATCGTTTACAAAGGACGAGTTTATCAGATGGACCAAGGAGAGATATAATAGTGATATTGACACATTTAACAAAGCCTGGTCTCTTAACCTGAAGGAGTTTGAAAACCTTAAACAAATGACCTTTAAGGAATATCCCTCGAAAACAGCGGATACAGATTTTTATTCCTTTTCCGAGGTTATGGTTAAGAGATACATTGACCTGCCATGTGACGAAGTTGCAAAAATTGACAAAAACCATCTTAATCTTGGTATGCGTTATGCATGGTTGAGCTCTGATCTGTTATATAAAGCAGGTGAGCGGTTCGATGTTTTTTCGATAAACGGTTACGGTTATGCTCCTCCTGCTACAGAGGAAATAGCACGGATAAGCGGGAAACCCGTAATGATAGGTGAATTTCATCATGGAGCAGTTGACAGGGCTCTGCCAGCTACAGGGATTACCGGAGTAATAAGTCAGGATGAACGTGCGGCAGCATACAGGAATTATATTGAGCAGGGATTTGCCAGACCTGAACTGATTGGGATGCACTATTTTCAATGGATTGACCAGCCATATTATGGTCGATTCGACGGAGAGAATTATAATATCGGAGTAGTAACATTAAATAACCTGCCTTATCCGGAACTGATAAATGCTATGGAGATAACAAATAAACGGATTTACGATGTTGGCAGCGGAGCCGCAGAACCATTCAGGGCTGATATCACCAGGATACCGGCAATTCATTATTGAAGCCTGCAACCCGAAGCCTGTTACTAAAACAAATAAAACAAAACACTATTAATCAACCTAATATACAAAACAAAATGAAAAAAGCATTATTGTTTGTTTCTGTTCTTATGTTTACCGGTATTTATACCAGTGCTCAGCATGTTGGTATGTCACCCGAATATATTAAAGCATTGACTTCTGAATGGAAGGGTGAGCGTTTTGCTGACGGAAGGCCAAAGGTCTCCGATGCAATCCTGAAAAGGCTGAAAAATATATCGATTGAAGAAGCCTGGGGTGTGTTACGCAACAGAGGATATCACAACCAGTTCGAAAGTGACTGGGTAATTATTAATCCCGACAGTGCAATGACCGGCCGTGTTATCACTGCCCAGTATATGCCTCTCCGGCCTGATCTTAACAGCCTGATAAGGGAACAGGGCAAAAAAGAAAATCGGGCACAGCAGGGGGGTACAAATTCATGGCCGATAGATATTCTTACCGAAGGAGATATTTATGTAGCCGACGGGTATGGTAAGATAGTTGACGGAACACTGATAGGCGATAATCTTGGTAATTCAATATATGCAAAATCGCATAGAGGTGTCATTTTTTACGGATCAGTGAGAGACCAGGAAGGATTAAGTGAAATTGAGGGCTTTAACGGGTGGATTAAAGGATCGGATCCTTCTTATATAACACAGATGATGCTTACTTCGATCAATGCTCCTATACGTATCGGACGTGCCACGGTATTACCAGGTGACGTTGTTCTGGCAAAGAAATACGGAGTGATCTTTATTCCTGCACATCTTGTTGAAGATCTTGTAATCACTTCAGAGATTACAGCACTTCGCGACGAATTCGGACATCAACGCCTGCGTGAAAAGAAATACCTGCCCGGACAGATCGACAGCAGATGGAGTGAGGAGATAAGGAATGATTTCATCAACTGGTTAAATAATTACCCGGGGAAATTACCTATGACAAGAAAGGAGCTGGATGAATATCTGAAAGAAAGAAATTATTAGATTGTATCATTATAACTCACAGATAATGAAAAGCACTTTACAGCAAATTATTAAAAAAGCCAGGCATCAGGAAATGTCGGAATCATCATCAACAAACTCTGGGGTTAATATTCTTTTCAAACTAACTTAATCATACATTGAAAAAAATAAATGGTTACAAAATAGCATCAGTACTTGCTTTAGTACTCCTGGTAGTTTCATTTGTTATGTTCCTTTCGGGTAAAACTGCTGCAGCCGGTCCGCTGTTAATTGTATTTTTTATTTCTCTTGCTATTGCTGTAAGGGGATTTAAAGCGGTGAAAGGATTATCATATACAGTCTGGATATTTACGGCAGTCACAGCTTCCATGTTCTATCCTCAGTTTTTTACTTCTATCGGAAGTTTTCAACTAAAGAATCTGATTGTGCCTCTTCTTCAGATAATTATGTTCGGAATGGGATCGCAGATGAGCTTTAACGATTTCACTGGAGTGATCAGGATGCCTAAAGGAGTGATTATCGGAGTTTTTTCTCAATTCACGCTTATGCCACTGGTGGGACTTACAATCGCAAATATCTTTAATTTTCCGCCCGAGATAAAAGCCGGGATAATACTAATAGGTTGTGTACCCAGCGGACTGGCATCCAATGTTATGTCTTATATTGCTCATGCCAACCTTGCATTAGCAGTTACCATTTCAGCTGTCACAACACTACTCTCACCTTTTGTTACTCCAAGCCTTATGAAATGGCTTGGTGGACAATTTATCGAGGTTAATTTCTGGAGTATGATGCTGGATATACTTAATATGATCATTCTTCCGATAATTGCAGGTTTTATTTTTAACCTTTTCTCAATAGGTAAGGAAAAGCTACGTTCAAAAGTAATCCAGATGGCCGGATATTTTATCGTAATCCTTCTGACCAACATCGTTTACTTAAAAGCAAAGGAATCTGATATAACAGGATTTATTATTGCATTTCTGAAATCACTGTGCTGGTTCTACATCTTGCCTACAGCAGGAGCTGTTTTATTTCGATATCTTATGAAGGGCAATACACAGTTGTTTGGAAAAATACTCTCATTTGTTTCCATGGCGGGAATTGCAGTAATAATTACGATAATTACAGCTACCGGGCGCGATAGTCTGATGAAGGTTGGAGCATTGCTGCTCCTGACGAGCCTTTTACATAATTTTGCGGGTTATACGCTTGGATATTCTGTTGCATGGTTAACCGGTATGCCTGAAAAAGATCGCCGTACTATAGCTTTTGAAGTAGGGATGCAGAACGGTGGCTTGGCCTCCGGACTTGCGTTACAGATGGGTAAAGTTGCTACTGTTGGCTTGGCCCCGGCTATTTTCGGACCACTAATGAATGTAACCGGTTCTGCTCTTGCAAGCTGGTGGCGGGGCAGACCACCGGGAAGAAAGGAGAAAGGTAAAAGGTGAAAGTAAAAAGTAAAAAAGGATAAGATCTATAATAATGAAGCGATAAGGGATGTTCAGGAAAAATCTGAATTCTCTGTTACATTACCAGTAGCTATTGTATTACTTTCGTAATTGTTATTCCGTGTTTTTAAACGCTCCTTAATCAGAGGGATAAGTTCTTCTCCTGCAAGTTTGAATTTTTCAGGTTTTTCAGGCATCCTGATGTAAAGCATTGTTCCCTCCTCAAGGCCCTGTTCGATAACAACAAATTTGTCGTTTGACTCTCCAGGAATTACGACCTGTTTAACACCGTGTTTTGTGTAAACAACAGGAATAGAGTCAGCACCGGTACGGACACAATCAAGTGGTATATATACTACATCATCAAAAGTCTTGATATATATTTTATTATCAGTAGTCATAGAGGGTCTGAGCTCGGGATCAGTACCGTCAATCTTTATGCTTGCTTCAAACATTTTTGAATCTGAGTTTGGCAATACTTCTCCAATATTTGCAACATTTACAACAGTGCCTTTATATTGCCTGTCAGGAAAAGCATCAACCTTAATATCAACTTTTTGTCCGGATTTGACTTTACTTACATAGATCTCGTTGATATAGATTCCTGACATTAAAGTAGACAGGTCAGGCAGAGTAGCTACAGCCCTGTCAAAAGCACTGATCATGGATCCGACTTTTCTTTTATTACCCCGTCTGTCTCTTTTGTAAATAACCATTCCCGTAGAAGGTGCTGTAATAGTGAAACTCGCAATCAAATCCTCAAGTTCCTCAATACTTCTTGTCACTCTGGAAAGCCTTATTTTTGTAATATTAATATCCCTTTCCAGCTGGGCTACTCTCAGGGTATAATACTTCTCTTTCTGTCCGAGCAAACGTTGTGCCTGATCGAGGTTTATTTCAGCCTGTCGTATAATTGAAGGAGACTCATACTGTGAATTACGTAGAGTCATGGCAGCCTCACTGACATTAAATCTCTGATTTTTTATATCATTTCTTAAATCGTTAAGAATAACTGATGTATCGAGGAGTCTCACCTCGAAGTTGGTCTTGAAAGTTTCAAGCCTTTCGTACATATCTGTTAGATTGTTTGCATATTGTGTTCTGTCAAGCGTGGCTATATAATCACCCTTTTCAACTACTGTTCCTTCAGGTATAAGGTCTTGTATCGTAATATTTGAAGCCCTTATATCCCTGCTGCGTTGTGCAATTTCGGGTCCCAGGATATCAACAGATTTCTCTGCGATCAGTTCACCGGCTGTATTTATTGTTATTTCGAACTTGCCTCTGTAAGATTCAGTAAATAAACTAAGTTTATCTTTTCTTTCCGTAAGATTGCTGAAGATTATCAATGCAATAATTGCGAAAGCAGCGATAATCCCTGTATATACAAATGTTTTTTTCATTTTCTGTCGACTTGAGCATGATAAAAAGATCGTTCAGATCTGGCTGTAAAAATATTAAAACTAAACTTTTTTGCAGGTTTATAAATACATATTTAACTATATTTAACATAGTCTTATTGTTTTAAGCGCTGGATAATCTGTATAAGACTCTGCTTCAAAACAGTTACGGAATGGCACGAATGGCTTTACAGCGCAAAAAAAGAAGAGATTCATCCGGGACGAATCAGGGAGATTATATATGGGCTGAATAAAACAAACGACCAGGAATGATGTGAAAAAACTGGAATATTAATTTTTTTGTATAAATTACAATAACAATTAAAAGAGAAAGAACCATGAGAAATTTAGTTAAGTTATCTCTGATTATTTTACCGGTAATGTTTTCAACCACATATGGACAACAGCGTGACAGGTCAATGCTGGAAAAAGGAATGAACTTTATCGAAACAAGAACTTATTCTGCAGAAGATGATGCAAGGATTCTCGAGCTTTACAAAAATTTAAGGGTTGCTGACGTATCTGATGGCCTTGATATGGCAGGATTGCCGGGAACAGGTCTTGTCAATCCCGAAATACATCCTTCATGGATTGATTTAGAGGATTTTACACACGTTTTCAGAGGGATTGCTGTTACTGTACGTTATGTGCCCACTCAAAAACCTGCCCTTCCGGCTCCCGGAGAAGATTTTTCAAAATGGGAAGGTAATTTTTACAACAGCTATTCCCATGAAGCATTTACACAATTGTTAAGACCCGGATCAGCTATTATTATTGACGATGTTGAAGACAGGGATATTGGTTCTATCGGTTCAAATAATATTCTTGGCTGGTACAGGCTTGGAGCAGTGGGAGTTGTAACAGATGCGGGAGCCAGAGACACTGACGAGGTTGGCCTCGAGGGAGTACCTCTTTACCTGAGAAAAAAAGGACGTGGGATACGTCCGGGAAGGAATGAAATAGAATCAGTCAATCGACCGGTTTCAATCGGAGGAGTCCTGGTTTGTCCGGGTGATGTTGTCGTGGCTGATGGTGATGGTGTTGTAGTTGTTCCCCGTACAGTTGCTGAACAAGTAGCAAAATATGCAAACGAAATTCTGATAAAAGATAAGGCAGGAAGAAAAAGTCTGTATGAAAGACTTGGCCGCCCCCTGGATAAAACAGTAAAGTAAACGGAACTCGAAACACGGACCACACAAAACACAAAACGCTAAGCATTATTTACAAGGTCCTCGACATATTCTTTGTAGTCTTCCATTCATCTCTGATTATCTTTAATCTTTTTGGATGGATATGGAAAAAAACAAGAATTTATAATATTGTTGTGCTCCTGCTTACAGGAGCATCATGGTTGTTTCTGGGTCTGATAGTTGGAACATTAGGTTATTGTCCCCTTACCGACTGGCATTTTTGGGTTCTTACAAAACTCGGGGAAACAGGTCTTCCTAATTCATATATCAAATACCTGACAGACAGACTTTTTGGCCTGAATACGAATGCAACTGTAGTTGATAAAGTTACATTATATGTGTTTCTCGTAGCATTAACACTATCTTTAATACTGAATATCAGGGATTTATTTTTATATAAAAGACATCGTTAATCTGAAGAAATTACATGGTGAGGGTTTCCTGAAGAACATATGATTTCCGGAATAATTGCCTTCTTATTTTTGTCTAATTAACAACTAACCTTATTTAAATATGGAACGATCTTGAATTTAAAATGTTTAAATTTGCCGCTGGTTCCATGAAACCTTTAAAAAACTCAGACACATGAAAAAAAATGTTAAAAATCTTCAGATTTACAGCTTAAATCTTATGCGGTTAATATCATTGACCATTGTGCTGGCTTTGATTGAACCACAGATGACAAATGCACAGGCGGGAAAGACTAATTTCTCCGGTACATGGGCTTTAAATACTGAGAAAAGCAATTTTGGCCAGGCCCAGGGGCAAGGACCAGGTGGTGGCCAGAGAATGGGAATGATAGGTGGTGGTAATTTTACTGCCAAACAGGAAGCTAACCTCCTTACTGTTGAACGAACACGAACAGGTCGGGATGGGGAGACCATCAATACAACAATGAAATATACTCTTGATGGCAAAGAGAGTGTAAACGAATCATTTGGAGGTGAGAGCAAATCTGTTGCGACATGGTCTGCCGATGGCAAAACTCTTACAATTGTAACAACCAGGACATTTGATATGGGCGGTGAGACAAGGGAAATGAAAACAACCGAAGAATGGATCCTTACTGATGCAAAAACACTTTCAATTATCAGAACATCAACAACACCCGGCGGGGATCGAAAAATGACAATGGTTTATGACAAGGAATAACATTTACAGATAATCAATAAGATGGGCCCTTAAATGGGCCTTTCTTGTTTTATAATGGCTAGATTTTCAAGCTTATCATTATTGTTTAAAGATATTCCGGAGGATATTCTATTTTATTCTACGGAGTTATCTCAGATCATCTGAAATCGAATCATTATGCTTTAACCTACCTGATAAATGACAAAAAGAGAATATCTTTGAGATGAAACTTAAATATTGAACTGAGAATCATGAAGAAGTCACTGAAGATAGCTTTAATAGTCTTTGTTAATTTATTTGGTACCAGCATTGGAGTATCACAGACAACACATACTGAACCAAAGACTCTGGAAATTGGTGCAAAAGCCCCGGATTTTAACCTTAAGGGCATTGATGGGAAAATGTACAGCCTTACAGATTTTAATAAAGCATCGGTGCTGGTTATCATTTTCAGTTGCAATCACTGTCCTACTGCCCAGGCATATGAAGATCGCATCATTGCTGTTGCAAGTGATTATAAACCAAAAGGAGTTGACCTTATAATTATTTCACCCAATTCGGTTAAGGCTTTGAATTATTCGGAATTAGGTTATTCTGATATGGGTGACAGTTTTGAGGAAATGAAACTTCGTGCGGCCAACAAAAAGTATAATTTCCCTTATTTATACGATGGTGAGGAGCAGGAGGCTGCTTTAGCTTATGGTCCGGTTGCCACACCTCACTGTTTCGTTTTCAACAGAGATCGCATTTTATGCTATACGGGACGTATTGATGGATCAGAAAAACCCGGAACAGGTAAAGGTGAAGATATCAGGAATGCTATTGATGCCGTATTAACCGGGAAGCCTGTAACCAATCCGGTGACAAAGGTGTTTGGATGTTCTATCAAGTGGTCGTGGAAGGACGAGTATACACAAAAGCTTTATAAACAATGGGCTGAATTACCGGTAACAATCGAAGAGATTGATGTACAGGGAATAAAAGAGCTTATTAAAAATTCTTCATCAGGCAAACTAAGGTTAATCAATATTTGGGCAACATGGTGTGGTCCCTGTCTAATAGAATTTCCAGATCTGGTAATAATTGATCGCATGTATCGTGGCCGTCCTTTTGAGTTTATAACAATAAGTGCTGATAAGCAGGCAAGAAAGGCTGATGCCCTGAAATTCCTTCAGAAACAGCAGGCGTCCAATAAAAATTATATCTTTAACATGGATGATGTCTATGAGTTGATTGAGGCTGTTGATCCTGACTGGCAGGGTGCATTACCTTTCACAATGCTGATTGAACCCGGAGGAAAGATTATTTACAAAAAGCAGGATACAATTGATCCTTATGAAATGAAGAAGCTCATTGTAGACAGCAGGTTTATTGGAAGGTATTACTGATAGGACAATCATTCAGGTATTACATCCAGCCTGAGGATGATATTCAAATAAGGAGCATCTTCCTGAATACGAATATTATATTTGCTGCTAATAATGCATGAAGGTAAATTATGATATTTTACAAAGTACTGAGTTTCACCACAGGTATTAGCACCCTGTTTTTTTCAGATAACTGCTCAAGTTGTGATAAGAAAAATGATAAGGAGCTGCCTAACATTATTTATGTACTGGCTGATGATCTGGGATATGGAGATGTTTCCATCTTCAATAAAAACGGGAAAATAATGACTCCGAATATTGACAGGATGGCATCGGAGGGGATTTGCTTCACAGATGCACATTCTTCATCTTCCGTCAGTACTCCTACAAGATATGGTATTCTGACAGGCAGATATAGCTGGCGAAGCAGATTAAAACAATCAGTACTTGACGGTTATTCTGATGCTTTGATACCTGAAGAAAGAACCACAGTAGCTTCAGTTTTAAAAAAACATGGTTATTATACTGCTTTTATCGGGAAATGGCATCTGGGGTGGGGCTGGGCAAGAAGTGAAGATGGCATATCAGTAGATTTTAGCAAGCCGATTACCAATAGTCCCAATGATCTAGGATTTGATTATGGGTATGGACATAGCGGATCCTTAGATATGGCCCCATATGTATATGTTGAAAATAGAATGGCAACTGAAATTCCGACCGATACAACAGAAAATACAGGCAAATACTCGTGGTGGCGAAAGGGAATAACTTCAAGGGATTTTGTGCACGAAGATGTTACTCCCAATTTTTTCAGACGAGGAATAAAACTTATAGAACAAAGAGCTCAGGAGAAAAATCCTTTCTTCCTCTACCTGGCGTTACCCTCTCCCCATACCCCTATTTTACCTTTAGAGCAGTGGCAAGGAAAGAGTGGTTTGAATCCTTACGGTGATTTTGTAATGATGATCGATGATTATATGGGGCAATTGCTTGAAGTTGTTAAAAAGGCAGGAATAGAAGATAATACACTGGTTATCTTTACAAGCGATAATGGCTGTTCACCGGAAGCACAGTTTGATGAACTAGCGGAAAAAGGTCATTTCCCATCCTATATTTACAGAGGTCACAGAGTTCCATTTATAGCAAAATGGCCAAAAAAAATAAAAAAAGGAATCATCTCATCAGAAGTTATCTGCACTACAGACCTGATGGCTACCTGTGCTGAGATAACAGGATATGATTTAGCTGATAATGAAGGAGAAGACAGCTACAGCATGATGCCATTATTTGAACGTAGAGTGCTGAATAAACCCCTTAGAGAAGCTACTATCCATCATTCAATCAATGGAAGCTTTGCAATCAGGAAAGGAGACTGGAAACTTATAATGTGTGCAGGATCAGGTGGATGGAGCTTCCCCAGACCGGAAAACAAATCTGTTATTGATACCCTTCCGGAGATTCAATTATATAACCTCGCGGAAGATCCCGGAGAGCGCAAAAACCTTTATGCGACGCATCCCGAAAAAGTTGAGGAATTGAGATCCCTTTTAAAAGATAATATTCTCAATGGACGCAGTACTCCCGGAGAGACACAACATAATGATCCATATGAAAATGATTGGTGGCAGGTAGTAAACATTTTACATTGATAAAACGGGTAACAATTGTTAAAATATTCCTATTGACGAATGATTTACAGATTTCAATTGTCTAATAGATATAGAGGCTGGAAGACTATATACAAAAAAATGAATAATAAAAAATAATGAAGATGAAAATATCATTTAAAATCATGGGAATACTGCTTATACTCCTGATGGGAGGTATTAGCGGATCTCTTCATGCCCAGCGAGGTATCAGAGGAGTAAGGGACACAATACGGATGAACAGACCCGGCAGAGGCATTAATATCAGGCCGGAGCGTTATATCAGATCTCCTTTGGATTCTATCAGACTAAGAGGTTTCAGGCCCTATTATCAACCAGGATGGATGGGCCCCGGGAGACAGTTTACAAGACCCGGGTCGAGGTTTGGAATGAGGGGATTCAATTGGCCGGGACCAATGTACGGATTTGGCAGAGGTATGAGGCCAATTTGGATGGACCGGCCCGGAAGGGGCAGGGTCTGGAGAGACAGACCGTTGATAGAAAAGATCCCAGGTCTAACGGAAAAACAGAAGGAAGAGATATCTGATCTATTAAAGAAACAACAGGAGGAGATGCAGAAGCTCCGGGACGAGACTGGAATAAAGATGAACGAATTAAGAGAGGCTCACAGGGAAAAGATAATGAATCTCCTGAATGAGGAACAAAAGAAATGGTTTGAATCAAACACTCCAGACGTCAGGAAATAAAAGTTATATATGAACTCACGCTTATCTAAATGATTTAGTTCCTTCGTTTCTTAACCTGATCCTGACATTAATAAACTCCAGCCGCACCGGCAGATGCGCCCTGACCTGAGTTAAAAGTCAGCTCTTCACCCTCCAGCCTGAATTTAGCGGTATTATCAGGAGTGGTAGTCCATACATTTGTCCCGGCAACAAGCCCCTGTTCTATTATTATGTATTTATCATTTGATTCTCCTGGGACTACAACTTGTCTTATGCCATCTTTTGTATAGACAAAGGTCATATTGTCCTGTCCGGCATGAAGGCTTTCAATAGGTATATAAAGCACATCGTCATATTTTTCAATAATCACCCTGTTTCCTGTTGTCATAGAAGGCCTGAGCATGGGATCTGTTCCATTAAGCTTAACCAGGACTTCAAATACCTTTGAGTCAGAATTTGGCAACTGCTCACCCATATTGGCAATATTAGCCACGTAACCGGTGAACTCTTTCCCGGGAAATGCATCAACGGTTATCTGAACCTGCTGCCCGGGACTAAGCTTGCTGATATCGATTTCACTAACGTAAATTTTAGAGTCCAGGACGGACAAGTCAGGAATCGTGGCAACCACAGGATTAAAAGGATCCAGCATTGATCCGGCTTTAATCTTGTTACCCAGCCTGTTCTTTTTATATATCACCATACCGGATGAAGGAGCTGTTACAGTAAAAGTTGCCAGAACATCTCTGAGGTCATTCACAACTGCAAGTTGTTTATTGTTTGTTGCCTTGAGATTTTTGATATTATTCCGTATCTGTGCAAGCTTGAGACTGTAATTATTCTTTGTCTGTTCAAGTAATCGTTTCGATCTGTCAAGCTCCATGCCTGCCTTACGCTGTACTGAAGGTGGCTCATATATTGATTGCTGAAGATATATATCTGCTTCTTCAACATTATATTTCTGATTACTTATTTCATTCCTTAAATCTGCAAGAGTAACAGCTGAGTCAAGAATAGCCATTTCAAGGTTACTCTGATATGTATCAAGCCTTTCCAGTTCATCTTTCAGTCTGTTATCATAAGAAGTCTTGTCAAGTGTTGCAATATAATCACCCTCTTTAACTTCAGTACCTTCAGATACAAGGTCCGTGATCTTAATAGCAGACGACCTGAAATTCCTGTTCCGGACAATATTTGGTCCTTTAATATCGATAGAATTTTCGGCAACCAGTTCACCTGAGGTTGATACAACAATTTCAAAATTACCTCTCTTTACCTCGGCAAAATTGGTCAGAGAAATATTTTCTGTTGTAAGACTGACGAAAACTGCAAGTGCTGCTGATGTTAGTATAACTACTATAGCGGTTACGATAATTGTCTTTTTCATCTTTTATTTTGTTAATTTCTTCCTGTTTATTTATGATCCCCCGGCAATGAAATAACAATCAGGAAAAAAACTTGTTCAGTCATTTGCGGTCATTTTCATAAATTAATTTTTCCGAACCAATACCTGGAAAAGCCAGAAGGAGATAAGTTCAGTCCTCAAATAATGCGATTGGGAACAGGGTAATATTTCAAAGTGTATTCTTCTTTTAATTGAGCCAAAATGGTTAATTTTAAGCTGAAACCAGAACCTATGAAAACACATATAAATATAAAAAAGATTAAGAAGCATAGAATTGCTGTTATACAATTCATTACCATTTTTCTTATGTTCTCAATCATTGGTCAGGCACAGAAGTCAAAAGAGATTTCTCTTTCTGTCTATCCGGGATATACTCTTGTGGATTTTGAAGAAGCACTCGACTATTCTGACGAATATCTTGAAGATTGGGGCAAGATTTATCTTGGTGCTGCATTAAGAGGATTTCTTCATCTGAGGAGCAGGTTACAATTAGGCGCAGAGGTTGCCTGGCAGCAACTTTATTATGCATATTACAGACTTCCCTATGGGCCTTCACCACCTGATTACCGCGAGTTTAATGTTACAACAGTAAGCCTTATGGCACTTAGCAGATACTATCTTAATAACAGATTCTTTATTGTTGGTGGAGCAGGAGTCCATATTTTTAACGATGGAGTTTCTCCATCAGTCTGTCTTGAACCAGGGTATATGATTGAGGCGGGCAATAATCTTACAATCCCTGTTTCCTTCCGGATAAATCCAGTATTCGGAAGTGGAACACCGATACTCTTTTCAGTTGGAGCAGGCGTAAGTTATAACTTTGCCACTAATTATGACTATTGATGAGCTGGATGAACAATTTATCCTTCTTTCAACAGATCAATCTTTATGAATGGGGCAATAAATTAATTTTGAATTCGTCGAGCTCCTCTGCGTTCCGGATCAAGCACCTGGTAATTATTATTAAAGAAACCAATAGTCATCATTAATTATTTATAAATACAGAGTGAAGATAGCCAGTAGATTTGAACAAAAAAAAAATTAGGATATAACCATTTTTTTATTGATATTCCTTGTTTATTTTACACTTAAATAAAACAAAATCAAAGGAGGTAATTATGAACCTGAAAAAAATACTCTTAGTTTTTTTTGCCTTTTTTATTTTTTTATTTTCATCCGGGCAGGCTGGAAAATCCGCTGGTAAGGAGGGTGTTCTCCGTGCAGGCATATCAAAGATCGATATTACACCGGAGAATCCGGTTAGACTATATGGATACAGCTCGAGGAAAACCCTCTCTGAAGGAGTTCATGATCAGTTATATGCACGTGTCGTTGTTTTTGATAATAGCGGCAAAAGAGTCGTGTTAGTTTCTTCTGACCTTGGATCATATGGCTCTGGAGTTTTTCCAACCATACAGAAAAGTATACTTGAGAAGTTCAACCTCGATGAGTCAGAGCTTTTTTTATCAGCTATTCATTCACACAGCTCACCGGTTTTATCTTTAAACAGGGAAAGAGGGGATCCGAATAATATCCTTTATACAGAAGTTTTAATACAGAAGTTACTTACTGTAATTGGTGAGGCTTTTAATAACCTTAAACCTGTTCAGGCAGGTGTTGGTGCCGGTTCTTCTCCTGTTGGCTCAAACCGTCGTGAAATGAGACCTGACGGTTCAATTACATTAGGCAGAAATCCTTATGGTCCTGCTGATAAGGAAGTACTGGTAATGAAGTTAGCGCTGCCTGACGGAACTCCAATGGGAGCTATATATGACTATGCCACACATGCCACTTCTCTGGGACCACGTAATATGCTGATCAGTGGTGATGTTTTAGGAATTTCAGCACAGTTTACTGAAAAAATATTGGGGGAAGAGGTTATTTCGCCGGTGTTTGCAGGTGCTTCAGGTGATATTGATCCATGGTACCGGGTTCTTCCCGGTTTTAACACTGAACCCGGGTGGATACCGGAACCTGTATTACTGGGAACATTACTCGGAGAAGAGGTTGTTCATGTTTTCCGGAGTATCAAGGAAGTAAGCCCGGTAGGAGAAATCAACACTGCTTTTGCCACACTTGAATGTCCCCGGAGGAAGAGTACCGATAACAATAAAACAACTGGAGAAGACCAGAGTGCCACCATACCGGTAAACATCACAGCAGCAAGAGTAGGTGATAATGTGGCTTTTGTCGGATTTAATGTTGAGATGCTGACGGAAATCGGTATGGAAATAAAATCTGGTTCGCCTTTTAAATATACATTCGTAATTACTCACTGTAACGGTTCAAGCGGTTATCTGCCTCCGGCAGAACTTTACAAAGAAGGAGGATACGAGGTTAATTCGACCCGTTTTGAGATTGGCTCTGCAGAAATGGTAATTAAGCAGGCACTCAGTATGTTGTATGACTTAAAATAGTTGAATTGGATGTATTATGTATTATAGGCGATAGGCAATGTAAAAAATTCAGGGTTGCTTTGAAAAGTAAATAGTGGTTCCGATACTGAATTGTCCATAATGGCCACTTTCGCCAGGATTAAAAAACATACCATACTCTGGCCTTAATACATATTTTTTAAGATTGGTGCTTAAGCCCAGCCCAAGATTGAAAGCATAGTAGAACTCTTCACCGATTATTCCTTTTGCAGAAGGATTTATTTCTATATATTTTCCTGCTGGAATTGTAAACAATAATGTCGGTAGGATCTCTACTTCGTCAATACCATCAACATCTCCTCCGAAGGCAAAACCTATTGGAACAAAAGCTGCAATCCTGTCCTTCATCAAGCTAACCTTTGGCCCAATACCAAACACATTTGTAGTGCCGCCATCATTGGCCACCTGAATATATTCATATCGCGCTCTCAGATCAATATTTTTAAAAAGCCCGTACGCAACCTGAAACCCATAGTGATTTTGAACATGATCAGTTTCTTTATCCACTGTCATAGATGTGGTTGTGAAACCTGGAGTTGTTTCGAAATTACCTTTTCCGACAAGTTTAGCACTTTGTAACTCGGAAAAAACAGGAGCACATGATAATAATATAATTTCCATGATAACCATTGAAAAGATTAATGCTTTCATTGCTGTGTGTTTTTGCTGATTGGTGGATGAATGTTGATTAATTATATAACCATAAAAAAAGAAGGATCCGAAAGACCTGAACAAAAAATGTTATTAATTGTATTTCAAGGCAATGGTAAAATTACTCCAATTTAAGATTAAAAACAAATTTATTATTTCAAACTGGAGGAGTTTATAAGTAACGTGGCTGAAAAAAAGGTTATTTCTTCTTAAAGTCAAAAAGAATATGTTAAATAGATTGATTTAAGAGAAGCGAAAGAGAGTCTTTTGCATGGCTTAAGACAGTAGGCATGAATATATGCATTGCAAATAAATTTGCTTATTTTTGAAATAACCAATAATAATACAAATAATTATGATAAAGTATCTTAATCTTTTTATGTTTGCCGGTATGCTGGCAGTGAATTATCTTGCCAATGCCCTTCCGATTAATAACTATACAACTGGTCAGCTCTCAGATTCTTACCCCAACCTTTTTGTTCCGGCAGGGATAACATTCTCCATATGGGGAGTTATCTACCTTTTGCTTGCCGGATATTGTGTGGTTCAGTTTACCGGTAAAGACCAGACAGTTATTGCAAACATCAGTATACCTTTTGCAATCACCTGTGGTCTGAATGCCTTGTGGATAGTTGTCTGGCACTATAAACAACTGCCTCTCTCTTTGATTGTTATAGTCGGATTCCTGATAACCCTTATCTATATTAATATTTTAATACGGGAACTCCCTTTGGGTATCATTAAGGCGTCGTTCGGGATATACCTGGGATGGCTGTGCATTGCAACAATAGCAAATGTGACCGCCTTGTTAGTTAATTACAACTGGGGCGGATTCGGCATCTCACAGGTAACATGGACTATTATAATGATATCTGCAGGTGCCCTTATTGTTGCAGTTACAATCTACAGGCTGGATAATCCTTTCATAGGATTATCCGTGATCTGGGCTTTTATCGGAATAATCCTCAAGCGGCAGGACGATTACCGGTTAATTGTCTTAACAGCGGTTATTGCCCTGACCTTAATAGGAATTGTAACTGTCGTTGGTTTTTTCAGGAAATATATCGTAGCATAAATAATAACCATATTCAGAAAACCAGCGTCTGAATGGAATGAGGTAAACTTGTAATCTCAGCAGTGGAGCTTCTGATAACCAGTTCATATATTATTTTCCTGTTGCTCTGATTCATTACAACTATCACAACTGTACCATCTTCATTAATAAATCCGGTGGTTAAAAGATGGCTGCGGCTTGCCGAACTGATAATTCTTCTGGCACCAGGCCTGATGAATTTTGAAAAATGTCCGATATAATAATATGAATTGGTAAATATTAGCTCGCCTGTTCTCGTATCTGCATGAACCGGTGCAAAGCAGAAATTCTTAACATGATTGGGTCCGCCAAATTCATCCAGTAATATATTCCAGTCGGTCCAGCCAACAGTGCCGTTGTTAAAATCATTGATCATCGAACGGCCATATGCTTCTCCAAGTCTCCAGGAGGAGTACCTGTCCGGATTAAAACTTGCAGGAGTACCTTCTGTAAACGATAAATGTTTCTCGGGATATGTATCATGAACAAATCCGACATTATTGTACATTTTTTCACCTCCCGACCAGTCCTCATACCAGTGAAAACCAATACCCCATACATACATCGAGGCTTCAGGATCATCAAAAATCGCACTTGCTCTCTGGTAAACAAAATCACGGTTATGATCCCATATAATGATTTTCTTGTCACCAAGTCCCTCTTTTTCCAGAGTGGGTCCCAGGAAGTTTTTCAGGAAATCCCTTTCTTCCTCGGCAGGATATTTTGAATTTATTTTTTGTATTTATGGTTTTCAGATTTTGCAAGAAATACTTTTTTAGTTTAGTTTTTTGGAGAAGGATTTCGAAAGTTTAATTTATTTCTTAGGTATTGACTCAACTGTTTTTAGCAACTGCTTCAATTAGTCCTCTTATATATCCGGCTGCATAAAGAGTTCCTAATGTACTGTATCCGGGACGGTTATTATTGTCTCCTGCCATGGTGGGAACATGATCGGGACGTAGTGGTCCTTTAAAGCCTATATCAATATATGCTTTCATGGCTGCATACATATCGATAATACCTTCATCATGGAATGTTTCCACGAAGTTCATTTTGTCACCTCTTACATTCCTGAAGTGTACAAAGTGAATCAGGTTTCTTTTTCCAAAATATTTAACCAGGGAAGGTATATCTTCACCCATCAGGGCAAAGTTTGCCTGACACATGGTAAGACCATTATTTGGACTCGGATAAATATTGGCCATTCGTTTAAAAGCATCAGCTGTTGTCATTATACGTGAAATTCCCCGTATGCTGTCAACCTGTGGATCGTCAGGATGCATTGCCAGCTTGATTCCATATTTCTCCGCTTCAGGTACAACCGCCTTCAGGAAGTATTCAAGGTTTTTCCACAAGCTATCCTTTGATACTTCTCCATATCTTGTAAGTGATTGATCTTTAATGCCTTCGTAATCAAAAGCTGTTACCAGTGCTCCGCCTCGCCCTGCGCGGTCATTGGTTGTACGGGCCCAGCTGATTACAGGCATCCAGTTATAACATATTGTATCAATACCGGCTTTCGACATGTTTTTCATCAAGGTAATAAAGTTTTCTATTTCTTCATCCCTGCCATCCAGGCCGAGTTTTGTCCTTTCCGACAAAGCAGGAGGACCCTCTACCACTTCAAGCTTTAATCCTTCTTTTTCCCATGCCCTTTTAACAGCGATAATGGCCTCATAATCCCACGGCCTGACGTTATTTAATCCAGCAATACGGGGATTAATTCCGCCAACTGCCCCCAGTACATTCAGCTGTTTGCCGAATTCTATCTTTTGCTTTTCGGCTTCCATACCCCAGAAGTACGCAAAACACAATTTAATACCGGCATCGGGGATAAAATCTGTCTTTTTCGGTAGAGTTGTTCTTTCGGATATTCTATGATTTTCACGGGCTGTATTAGCCAGAACCGAAGATACCCTGCCTGATCCTGCTATCGACAGTGCTGCAAGTGCACCACTCTTTTTAATGAAATCCCTTCTATTTTCCTTCATAACTAATGATATTATTAGTCTGATATTTTTAGATAAGCTTCATCTGGAAAAAAGCAAAATACAATATTTACAGCGATAAACGCTAAACTCAAAACATCATTATGCTATACTGACCCAAGACAAATTTTGCCGGTTAATTTGCCCCGTCTGTTTTGTTAAAGATTAGATCACCAGTCGTTTCACCAGCTGTTGTGTTATTTACGTAACTGATTGTAAGGATATTATTTGTTTCGTCAAGTTTCCATATTTCTTTTGATTTAAAATCCTCAGCACCATTATACCCGTAAGCAGTTGTAACCGATTCAAATAAGAGTGATCCTTCTTTTTCCAGCCAGCTTGCCTTCGATTTTCTGTCCATGTCATAAATATAGATATTATATTCTTCCCCGTTAAGAGTGACATTCTCAATAAAAGGGTATTCCTGGCCATCTCCTATATCATAAATCCTTTCAGTAAGCAGACTGTCTCCTTTTATATTAATAGTGAGCATAACCAGTATTGGGAAATCACCAGTAATTGGAGTTTTTGTTCTGTCCAATTTCCAGGTACCTGAAAAGTCGGGTTTCTGACCTGCAACAGTCAATGAAGTAACAATGGACAAAGCCATACATAGGATGAAAAATGAAATTCTCTTCATAACGCGATTTTATTTAAATTGTTAATAACCTAATTTCTATATACCACTAAGATTTACATTTTCGAATCTGAGAGAAGGGATCCTGGTTGAATCGTTCTCCCTGATGTCATTGCCCATTTCTGCAAGATTGAACCAGAAGTCATTCATATTTCCTGAAATATTCATCTCATTTACCGGATGTATGATTTCTCCGTCCTGTATGAAAAATCCCTCAAAACCATATGAAAAATCACCTGTTGATCCATTGCAGTTACCACCTATAAATCCTGTTATCAGTACTCCCTTATTTATCGAAGCCATCATTTCTTCAAGACTTCTTAAACCCTCAGTAAAAACCACATTCGATGAACTTCCTGATGTAGGTTTCATTCCGAGTTTCTTTCCATAGTAATTGTCGATATAGTAATTTTTCAAGACTCCCTTTTCTATTATTGGCCGTCTTACAGATGCCAGTCCTTCATCGTCAAAATATCTTGAGCCAAATCCTGAAGGAATAAAAGGATCATCATAAACTGTCATTAAGGGTGAAGCTATTGTCTTATTCTCCTTTCCTATCAGGAACGATTGTTTCCGGTAGAGACTGGATCCGCGAAGTGCCTGATAAATAGGGCTTGCTATATTTGCCGCAACACGGTTCTCAATTAAGACAGGATATTTGCCTGATGCTATTTTTTTCGGATCTATCTTTTTCAATGTTCTTTCAAGCGCTGTTTTACCTATACCCGTTGTTTTGAGCTTATCAAAGAACAACGCAGTTTCATACGAGTAACCGCGTGGACGCCCTGTGTCGCTTTTTACAGAAACTACAACAGAAATGAATATTCGGCTGTTGTCTGAATCTCCCTTGAAACCATTGCTTTTAACCAGAACTGAGTTGGAGATACTGTCGGAGTAATTGGAACTTACCGATATTATCCTTTCATCTTTACCGTAAGCTTCATTCAGAGCCTGGTTTGCAAGATCTATTTTTGTCTTTGGATCAACAGTATCCAGTATTGTGTCAAATACATTTAAGTCCGGGCCGTCCCCTTTGTAGTATAATTCCGGGTCAGGGAGGGCCCGGAATTCATCTTCAGCAAGGTAGCGTGTAGACTCAATAGCGTCACTGACAAAACGGAATAATTCTTCCTTTTTCATCCGGTTGGTTGCGTGTGAGGAATACTTGTTTTCAACAAATAAATTTATTGAAAGGCCGCTCTGATTTGATTCTTGAAGACTGTCGATTTTCTGATCCCTTATTTCGATGTCAGTGCTACGGTTATCATAAATTGTTACCGAAACCTGTTCTGCTCCGTTTTTAAGGGCATGTTCTATAACGATTTCGGCCAAAGCATATTTTTCACTTGTATTCATAATAGAATTTTTTTCATGTTTTTAAAGCATTAAATCAGCCCACGGTTAGTTTTTTAATCTTAACAGTAGGAATTCCCATCGAAACCGGAGCTCCCTGTCCGTTCTTACCACATGTCCACACACCATTGTCGATAGCAAAATCATCGGCAATCATAACAATATCAGCAAGTGCCTGGGGTCCATTACCGATTATATTGATGTCCTTGATAGGTTTTGTCAGTTTCCCGTTTTCAATTAAATACCCAAATTTCACAAAGAAGGTGAAATCTCCCTGTCCTATGTGTACTTCCCCGTTACTGAAACTGTCAACATAGACTCCATTTTTCACACTGGCAATGATTTCTTCTCTTGTATGAGGTCCGTTTTCCATATAGGTACTCCTCATTCTTGGCATCGGAATGTGCCGGAAGCTTTCTCTTCTTCCATTTCCTGTAGGATCTACCTTGTAGTATTTTGAGCTTATCCTGTCGTGAAGATAACTGGTAAGTATACCTTTATTGACCAGTACAGTTTTTTCTGTCGGGTTCCCTTCATCGTCAAAATTCAGTGTACCCCGGTTACCTGGTATAGTTCCGTCATCAACAATATTAACAAAATCTTCGGCTATTTTTTCCCCCATTTTATCTGAGAAAATCGAAAGATTTTTTCTGTTAAAATCGGCTTCGAATGCATGTCCCATTGCTTCATGCAGCAGGATTCCCGATTCTCCGGCGCCTAAAACCACTTCCATTTCCCCGGATTTTGGCTTGCCGGCAGGAAAAAGCCTGGATGTTTTTTCGACAACTTCAGATGAAAGCTCGTCAATAAGTTCATTTGTAAGGAATTCGGAACCAATGCGATATGAACGGCCGATAAAAAAATTCTCAATCTTTCCTTTATCTTCCATAATGCATATTCCTGAAAGATCTACAAGTGGACGATAATCCCATGCAAGCAAACCCTCAGAATTATAGAAAAGAATATATGATGATGTATCTCCGAGGAATACATTGACTTTGGTAACCCGTTTATCAGCATTAAAAATATTGTCATTCATACGCTGGATAAATGGGATTTTGGTATTAATTGACGTATCCTCCCATGAAGTTTTCAATGAATAGTAATTCGGCGCCAAATATTCACTGATATTAACAGGAGTAAAAGTGGAAGAACTGTCAGCTATATTTGCTGCGGTTCTGGCGGCTTTGAGCATAGCTTCCTCCGATATATTCTCGGAATAAGCATAACCGGTCTGATCTCCTTTTAAAACCCTTATACCAACTCCGTATCCTATATTGGAATAGGCACTGTTAACTTTACCGTCCTCAAGTGCACTTGTATTATCAAGAGTGTGTTGGAAATACAGATCAGCATAATCCGCTCCTTTTTCCATTGCAGCAGAAATCACTTTTTGCATGAGATTCCGTGTTACTTCAAAATGATTGAGATAGCTTTCAGCATTATCTGATAATATAATCCCTTTACAAGAATGAAGTAACGGAGGAATAACTAGTGAACCTGCAGCAGTGATACCACTGATTTTAATAAATTCACGACGCTTTAGATACATGTTTTTAAGTTTTAGTTTTTATAAAGTTCGGATTATCTTTTTAAATAGAAAAAACAAGTGAATGAAATCCTAAGAGCTTTCATAATTGTTAATTTAAAGATGTACTTACTTAATCTTTGTTCCCTCAAGTTTTTGTCCACCCTGATAAAGGATTTCCATAAGTAATTTCTCATTTTCATAGTAAGTAATAAGGTTATTATACAATTTATGTTTTAAAGATGGGTAATAATTATTTATGTTACTAAAATTAATTAATAACTATATCATTTTCAAATCAGCCTGCATAATTGTTTTAAATAAATGATTTCGGAATTTCTTTATCTTTGATAAATACAGAAGTTTCTGTATTAAAATAACAGTAATGAAAACGAGAATTTTTACAAAAAGAGGTAGTACATTTGTGACTTTTGTAGTGGCTTCATTATTGCCTCAGGCTTGCAGTAATCGGCCGGAAATCCCGAATATCATTCTCATAAATGCAGATGATCTTGGATGGATGGACCTTGCAATATATGGCAGCGAATATTATGAGACTCCCAACATCGACAGGATTGCTTCTGAAGGAATGCTTTTCACAGATGCATATGCTGCTGCTGCCAACAGCGCTCCCAGCCGGGCCTGTCTTATTACAGGTTTTAATACTCCACGGCACGGAATCTATACTGTCAGTTCATCGGAAAGAGGAGATGCAAGGTTCAGGAGGCTGATTCCCACTGAGAACACCCAGATTCTTGATACCTCTTTTGTAACAATTGCTGAAGAGCTCAAACAAGAAGGCTTTGTTACTGCAAGCATTGGGAAATGGCACGTTGGTTATGATCCCTGCCATTATGGTTTTGATATCAACATAGGAGGTAATACACAGGGACACCCCGTTTCATATTTCAGCCCTTACAAAAATAAAGATCTGCCAGATGGTCATATAAAAGAGTATCTTACTGACCGGCTTACAACTGAAGCTATTAAGTTTATTGAGGATAATAAGCGAGAAAAATTCTTTCTTTACCTTCCTTATTATGCAGTCCATTCTCCTTTACAGGCAAAAGAAGAAATAATCTCAAAATATAATGCTAAAGAAAAAACTCCCGGTCAGGGAAATGCTGTGTATGCTGCCATGATCGAGACAATGGACAGGAATATTGGGCGTATAATGGAATACCTCGAGAAGGAAGGGCTGACAGGGAAAACACTTCTTATTTTTACTTCTGATAACGGAGGTGTCCGGGCAACCTCAAGTCAGCATCCGCTCAGAGGAGGTAAAGGTTCTTATTATGAGGGAGGGATAAGAGTGCCTCTGATTATAAGATGGCCGGGCATAGTCGACAGGGGATCACTCTGTCATGTGCCGGTTACAAATATCGATTTTTATGCAACCCTGCTTAATGCAGCCGGTATTACTAAACCTCTGAACAATAAGACGGATGGTTTGAGCTTAATTCCGCTCCTTACCGGTAGCGGTAACTTTGACTCTGAACGACCTCTTGTATGGCATTTCCCGGTATATCTTGAGGCATACAGCAGGATTCTGGATGACGGCAGGGACCCGCTTTTCAGGACCCGACCTGGCTCGGTTGTGAGGGCTGGAAGATGGAAACTTCATGAATATTTTGAAGACCAGGGCTTTGAGTTATATGACCTCGAGAATGATCCCGGTGAAAGGAATAATGTGGCTGACGTGAATCCCGAAAAAATGGAAGAGCTTAAAAAATACCTGGTAAGCTGGAGGACATCAATGAATGCTCCTGTCCCAACCGATCTGAATCCCGATTATGATCCCGAATCAGCAAAGCGGGCATCTGAAGGAAAATAACTTATCCTGCCAGCAAAAAAAATCTGTAAATCTTAAAATATAATACCAGCTGTTCCGTCTATGGAATTAAAAGAGTATTACTATGAGTCCCTCAGAGTCAGAAAGAATAAGCACTGTTTACAAAACCGAACGGAATCGTCTGCTCGGATATATAAGAAACAGGATACCTGATAAGGTAGAGGCGGAGGATATTCTGCAGGATGTCTTTTACCAGCTTACCATCGGCTTCAGGGATATCAGAAGGATACAAAGCCTTACAGCGTGGCTCTATAAGGTGGCAGACAACAGGATAACCGATCTGTTCCGGAAGAAGAAACCGGTTAACATGAGTTATACTGAAAACCTGGGAGCCGATGAGGATGGGCCACTTTCTCTTGAAGAGATTCTTCCTGCACTGGGATCCATGCCGGAAGATGAGGAATTGAAAGAGCTCATATGGGAGACTATCGAAGAAGTACTCTCTGAATTACCCGAAGAGCAAAGCAGTGTGTTCATTGAAAATGAGTTTGAGGAAAGAAGCTTCAAAGAGATATCTGAAATGTCCGGCATTGGAGTAAACACCCTTATCTCAAGGAAAAGATATGCTGTTCTTGCATTAAGGGATAGACTTAAATTATATTACAAACTTTCAAAAAATAATTAGTATGAAAACTTTGAATATTTTTAAATATGTTGGATTTGGCATATTAGGATTAGGTTTCATAGTACTGGCTGTATTTATTACTATGAGCCTTTGGAACTGGTTGATACCATTACTGTTCCACGGACCTGAATTAACATTTTGGCAAACTGCCGGATTGTTTATCCTTTCAAAAATATTGCTGACAGGTATTGCTCCCGGTTCTCACGACAAACACTATAAGAAAGACTGGAGAAGCAAATACCATCAGAAATATAAGTCGAAGTACCCTGATACAGAGCAGAGTATTTCAACCGAACAGGTTGAATAAGAATAGAAGACCTGGTTTAATTGCCGGGTTTTCTTTTTTAATCCAGGATTCAGGCCCTTATTAATAAATATCAATAAAATAGGGCTTTTATCCTGAATTCTTCATTTATTGATTAAATTTGAAATTGCAATAAACTCTTGCTTAAATTTAATAATTTCTGAAATGAAGACCTGTTTTAAAAATTTGCTGGCAACTTTTCTGTTGCCTTTTTTTGTTATTTCCATTACTGCCCAAACATCTCTTCCCGTAATAAAACAGGAAGATTATGCCAAATGGCAGAATCTTGGATCTACTTCAATTTCAGATGACGGCAGCTGGGTCAGCTGGAATGTTTCACTGGTCGATGGTGATGATACTCTCTATATCAAGAATGCCAATTCCGGTAAGATGTACAAATTTCCGCTATCATCAAGCTTGTCTTTTTCATTCGATTCGAAATGGGCAGCTTTCAAAATGGATTACAGCGAAAAGACTCTTGAGGAAATGAGAGAAGAGAAGAAACCGATAAAATATAAATGCAAACTCCTGGATCTTGTTTCCGGTAAAGAAAGGATTTTTGAAAATATTGAATCGTACAGTTTTACAAAAAATGCCAATCATCTGATTATGAGCGGGTATGCTCCTGAAAACAGTAAAATAAAAGATATCTTCATTTATAACCTTAAAACAGGTACAATGAAGAATATAGGGAATATCAGCGAATATTCAGTTAATAAACCCGGCAACCGTCTCGCTTATATTGTAAATGCTGAAGACAAAAAGGGGAATGGAGTTGAATTGATGAACCTCGATAACTATAATATTGATTTCCTCGATAACGACACGAGTATATATCGCAATCTTGTCTGGGAGAGGGAAGGAGATGCCCTCGCCTTTCTTAAAACGGTTACTGATACAGGATATGTTGAGGATAATCATATCCTTTTCACTGTCAGAAAAGTGCTGACAAAACCGGAAGTTAAATCATGTAATCCGGGGACCTATACATCATTCCCGGATGGACTAAGAGTGCACGATTCTTTCAAGCCCGTTATTTCAAAGGATCATAAAATTGTATTCTTTGGGGCATTTGACTGGACTGTTAAGGAAAAAAAGGATAAGAATGCCAAAGAGGAGGAGAAGCTTCCGGGAGTGGATATCTGGCACTGGAAAGATGATCCTGTGCAACCCAGGCAGAAGGTACAATATAATACCGATAAAAACTTCTCTTACCTCTTTGCCTGGAATATCGACGAGAATACAGTTGTAAGGATTACAGATGAAAACATGAGGCGTGCAACTCCATCCGGAGATGGTCATCATGCACTTGCAACCGATGATACACCTTATCAACCTGCTTTTCGTCAACAATATTACGATCATTATGTGGTCAATACTTCCACGGGGGAGAAAAAGCTGATAATGAGCAATTTTACCAGACTCTACGGATCATCTCCGGCTGGAAAATATGCGCTATATTTCAAGGATAAAGACTGGTGGGTTTATGATATTTATGGTGACAAACATGTAAATCTCACTGAGGGTATTGAATCCGTTTTCTGGAACACACGTGATGATAGTCCAAAAGATGTCAAACCTCCTTTTGGAAATGGTGGTTGGTTTAAAGATGATAAGGCTATACTAATCTATGATGAGTATGATGTCTGGAAAATCAGTCCGGATAGTATAAAACCAGTACGACTTACCAACGGAAAAGAAAATAAGATCATTTTCAGAGTTACGAGAATTGAAACTGAATACCCATATATTGATCCTGCAAAAGATCTCTATTTCACAGCTTTTGGTGATATTGACAAAAGAATGGGGTATTATCGTCTGACTGTTGAGGATAAATTCGAAAAACTTATTTTCGAAGACAAAGCAATTTCAGGATTGAGGAAAGCCAAGGAATCCGATTATTTAATTTACAGAGCCGAAACATATTCTGATTCTCCTGATATTTTCCGCGTACCATTATCTTTTGCCGGAGCTCAGCAGATTTCCAAAACTAATCCCCAGCAGGCAAACTTTGCATGGGGAAAAAGTGAGATTATTCATTTCAAAAACAGGGATGGAAAACCTCTGCAGGCGGCGTTATTTTATCCTGCAAACTACGAACCGGGGAAAAAGTATCCCATGATTGTATATATCTATGAGATCAGGTCAAATGTTGTACATCGTTATGTTTCCCCTTCACCAAGAAGTGCTTATAATACAACAAATTATACAAGCCAGGGATATTTTGTTTATCAACCTGATATTGTTTACAAAACCAATCAGCCGGGTGAGTCAGCTGCTAATTGCGTAATTCCTGCTATGGAAGAAATACTTAAAACGGGAATGATTGATGAAAAAAAGATAGGTATTATGGGGCACAGCTGGGGTGCCTACCAGACAAGTTTTATTATTACCCAGACAAAGCTCTTTTCAGCAGCAGTTGCCGGTGCTCCTCTTATTAACATGATAAGCATGTATAATGAGATATACTGGAATTCCGGATCTCCTAACCAGAGTATCTTCGAGACATCCCAGGGTCGTCTGAGGGAACCATGGTGGGTAATTATGGATGATTATATGAGGAACTCTCCAATGTTCCAGGCACAAAATATTGTTACACCTTTGCTGGTTGCATTCGGGAACGAAGATGGTGCAGTAGACTGGCATCAGGGTATCGAAATGTTTACAACTATGCGCCGGATGGAAAAACCTTATATAATGCTTGTTTATGATTCTGAAAATCATTCTCTTTCAAAAAAAGAAAACCAGATTGATTATACAAAAAAGGTTAATGAATTCTTTAATCATTATCTTCTTGGACAGGAGGCAGAAGAATGGTTGATAAAAGGGAAAAAATATGTTGATAAGAAAATTGAAGAGGAAAAGGTAGCAGCCAAAAAGTAAAAAGCTGCTCAGAAGCCTTTCAGTTGCATATAAACAGTTGGAATCAGAAGCAGAAATCCAATAACAATAAGACCTGCAATAAGTGGCAGAACCCACCTGAACCATTTATCATAAGGTATTTTTGCAACGCTGAGTACCCCAAGCAGAACACCTGAAGTAGGGGTGATCATATTGGTGAATCCGTCGCCAAACTGAAATGCCATCACAGTTGCCTGGCGCGATACTCCAATCAGATCGGAGAACTGTGACATCATAGGCATTGTTAGCGCCGCTTTAGCTGAACCGGATGGCATTGCCAGGTTGATCAGATTCTGTACTATGTACATCATTCCTATTGATGCTGCTTTACCCATGCCGGAGATAGATTCTGAGAGCTTGTAAAGCAGAGTGTCAATTATATTTCCATTGTTCAGAATAATTATTATTCCTCCGGCAAGACCAACAATTAAGGCAGCAGACTGGATATCCTTTACACCATCCAGGAACAGTCTGGTGATCTTGTTCGGCGAGTAACTCATTGCAATACCTGTAACAAGTCCCATTGCGAAAAACAGGGTGGCTATTTCCATTATATACCATCCGTAACCCATCACACCGGTTATAAGAATAAGAATAGTTAACAGCAGTATCTGGATAATAAAAAAATGAACCGACTTACGTAAAGAAATCCAGCCTGTTAATATAAAAAAAGCCGTAATCAACGGAATGGCAGGTATTGTGGCTACTTTTTCCCCAATTGAAATATCTGTTAAGGGATAGAGAAAAGACAGAACACCGAGAATGATTGAAAGAACTATATAGATAATCCAGGCTGATAAAGGGCTGCTGTAAAGAATCTTTGCAGAGCCTGTTTCATGCAGCTTGCGCCAGTATTTATCATCTTCTGCAACTTTTGAGCGTAAGGGATTTTTCTTTACAGACCGTGCATACCTCAGGATAAAAATAAAGCCAAACAGGTTTATTACCAGCCAGCAGAACATTCGGTATTCGATCCCTGAAAACAGTGGAAGATCTGATAAACCCTGTGCAATTCCGATGGTAAAAGGATTGAGAACAGCCCCGGCAAAACCCAGAGCTGCCGCAACAAAACAGAGGGATACTCCAACTATTGAATCATAACCCATAGATATTGAAAGCGGTACGAAGATTATTATAAAAGCAATTGTCTCCTCACTCATCCCGAACACAGCACCGAAGATGCTGAACATTGTCATTATCAGGGCGAAAATTATATTGTCTGCACCAAGATTTGAAATAAACCTTTTATGTTCAATCTTTTTACTGAACCGCAGGACAGCCTGTATTGCCACATCAATTGCCTTACTATCGTTCATTATCCAGAAAGCTCCACCGATAATAAGAATGAAAACGATTATATCTGCTTTGTCAACAAATCCGTCGAATAATGCTGAAAATACCTGCCATGTCTGGGATTTACTGTCGGTGTACTGAAAAGAACCGGGAACAACTACACTCCGATCAATACCGTTTACATTAACTATGTGCCTTTCGAATGTTCCACCGGGAACTATCCATGTCAGGATTGCAGAAAGGACAATTATGCTGAAGACAATGACATAGGTGTGAGGGATCTTCTTTAACATGATAAGAAAAGACAAAAGATGAAAGACGAAAGATAAAAGTATAAAGATAATCCTCCTTCGCCAAGGCTACGGAGGACAAAGAAAGATAAAAGGAAGATTTTATTTCAATTTCACGATCTTCACCCTGTGGCTTCTTGTTTTGTCAGATATCTCCAGCAGGTGCATGCCATTGTTAAGGAATTCAATATTGAGTATTATGGGATTGCCTGTAGTTTCATATTTATTATCAATAAATACATATTTACCTGATAGATCGAGGATCTTCATTCGAACAGTAATACTCGTGAACAATCCTTCAGGGATCTCAACAATCAGGTTATCACCTGCAGGTACAGGGTAGACTTTAAGTGCCGGGAAATAAATTGTTTCAGTACCGGTAGTAAGGTCCTCTACCGTGATCTTGTCGGCACCTACAATTGCCAGTATATTAAGGTCTTTTCTTGTGTCGCTGATAATAAGAGGTGTATTGGCATTGTCCATTGATTTACCCTGGTAGTCAGTAATAAAATAATAATCTCCATTATCAAGTCCTTCAAAGTTGAACGATCCGTCGGTGACAGTTATATCATAAGCTTTAAGATTACCATCTGTAGCACCCTTCAGATAAACATATGCATTCGGAACAGGATCACTTTTAACCAGGCTGGTTTTTTCCATAATTGTAAGTCCTTTTCCAGAGCCTGATACCAGATTACCTGAAATACTTCCTGATCCTGAACCTGCTTCCGGCTTTTTGATTAACCTGATATCTCCCCCAGTTACATGTCCTGTCACATTAATCCATTCTGCTTCGAAAAGAGCTATTTTGTCACCAAGGCAGGTAGGCAGATCCTCAGGGTAGGCTTCAGGATCGGGAACAGCATGAACAGTATATTGGTTGCTTTCCAGGCCAGGGAAAAGATACGAATTTGATCCGTACAGACTTAGCAGGGTTGTATCAGCAATGTCAGATTCAGGTATGAGTATTACATCTGAATCATTGATATCGCTGCCTCCTGTTTCGTCAAATAACTGTCCGGCAAGGCTATTGTTCCATATAATTGTGACAAGCACCGAATCCTTTCCTGTATCACCGTCGACATCAGTAACAGTAACACGGATAATATAAGTTCCCGGGAAAGAAAATCCATGCACGGGATTTTGCTGGCTGCTTGTACTGCCATCAATGAAGTCCCAGAGGAATGATAAAGGTGCGTCTCCTCCTGTTACTGTTGCATTAAACTGAACAGTTAAAGGTATCTCTCCGTAGTTTGGCAGAGCTTCAGCTGTAACAGTCGGAATACCTTCAGAAGCCACAGTGATGTCAATGGTTTCTGTTACTGAATTGCTATTGACATCTGTAACCTTCATTGATACATTGTATACACCTGTACTTACAAATTCATGTGATGGAGAGGGATCATTACTGGTATTCATATCGCCAAAATCCCAAATGTACGAATAGGATGGTTGACCGCCGGTTACAACAGACTGAAAGTATACTGTGAGCGGAACCTGTCCCGATTCCGGATCGGCAGTGATGCTTGCCTGAAGAGGTAACAAAGGTCCAGCCTGTCCGGTGAGAACAACAGTTTGCAAAGGTTTATACGAATCGTCTGAGCTGATGACAAGTGTGGTCTGGAAGTCGTCAGACCGGGTTGGAGTCATCATTAACCGTAATATACAGGAATCTCCGGGAGTAATAGACGTGCAGGTTCCGCTGAAGCTGAATTGATCCATATCGCCTCCTGAAAGATACATGCTGGTAATATTTAGTTCAACATCCCCCGAATTAAACAGGATCAAAGTATCAGTTACGGTCTGACCAACTAAACTATAGCCAAAATCGATGCTGCTTTTGGGCGAATATATCTGTGGAACAGGTGTACTACCATTAAGACCGATTTTCTTTACCGGTGTTTCCGGATCGTTTGAAGAGATATTAAGAATAGAGTACTGGGTTCCGTCTTTTTTTGGCTCGAAACTCACCTGTATCTCACAGGTCTCACCGGGCTGGAGTGTGGAGCAGTTATGTCCTTCCAGCATGAAATCAGTCTGCACAGGAATTCCTGGCCATATTTCATATCTTACTTCGATATTGGAAAAGATGAGATCAGTGGCACCAATGTTTTCCACTGTTATTGTCCTGGTTACCTTGGTATTTTTTGGGACAACTCCAAATTCGACTGTTGACTTATCGGTATTCAGTACCGGTTGCCATGGCCTGACTTTCACCGGTATTTCCATCTGCAATCCAGAAGGCTCATTATAAATGATTACCAGTCCTTTATTTACCTCGGAAGCTACAGCATCTTGTTTAAATGACACTTCAATTGAATCCACCGCCAGACGATTCAGGATAAAGGAGGTTTTACTGAAGGTAAATCTTGGATCATTAATCATAACGGAATCAATCCTGATATCTTTTTCTGAGGGATTGGAAAGTTTCAGAATCATTGTTTTACTTGAATCAGGTTCCACCGAACCAAAATCAAGAGAATCCGGATCAATGTTGAAATAAGGTAATGGAGGAATCAGTGCATACTTTACTCCCGGGACAGCAATATGTCCATACCGTTCATCATCCATAGCGAATTCTAATCCCCAGTAGGATATTTCGTCATCCACTATCTGCCTGATCCATGGTCCTGCAATGTTGGTAGCAAAACGCAATTGATTGGCAGGGTGATGGTTATAAGCCAAATTGATGGATCCGACAGGATCTAGTGCAATCTGATTTCCTGAACTTTGAAAGCTGCCATCATCGACTTTTTCAGTATGCCATATGCCATCCTTTTTCCAGGCATGCTTTAAGTTCTCCCTGTACTCTTTGTTAATATCACCTGCATAAGAGATATGTGGCTGAATAAAATTATCTGTAATAACTGATGTTCCCATTCCTTCCATCTGACCTCCGTTCCAATCAGTTTCAATAACCTCTATCGAACCAGCCAGGTCACTGCTCCATTTCTGGTAAATAATGCCCATACCCTGACTTATATTGTAGAAGCTGACATGAGGATTATTCTCTGCATCAACTGTAAGGTCAATATGGTCGTACCCTTCTTTGAAAATCATCTTTGGGGATTGCCAGGTTCCATTAACTGTTTTCCTGATCTTGAAGGTACCTGTAGTGGCAACATGGTAAGCCTGCTGATAAGCAAGGTATAATTCCCCGTCGATTGTGGCACCTAGTGACAGACTATGGAATCCTGAATCTGATAGTGCTATTATCCTGGAATTCCATTCATCCTCTGCACTGAGCACACCATGGTATAACCTGCTCTCAGAGTAATCCTCCCAGTTGTAATCTGAATATACGATATGCAGATTTCTATCAGGAACCATGACCATACTTACTATTGTTTGCAAAAGGGCAGTATCCCAGCACCCTGTATTCCCATTTGCTCGTGCGGGTTTTTGTAGCATACATAAGTGTGTCATTACTGAAATATGTCAGATGGACTTTTCCGTTTTTCTCCACAACCATGGCAGGTTCATCTCCCTCATCTACATAGCGGGCTATGACATTTTTCACCTTCGTTGTTTCATATACCTCATTATTGGAAAGATCAGGATCAAAAGCTCCACCAGTTGTTGAGGCCTGGAATTCAAGTATCGCCAGGTCGTAGGTTAGCATTATAATTTCAAGCCGGGCTTCTGATTCATATTTGAGGGTATCGATGTTCCATGTTATGGTTTTTCCTTCTATAATAATGTCACCGTTATTCGGATTTGCAGAAATAAACTTTACCAGAACAGGGATAGTACATTCCGTCTGAATAAACATGTTATTATTGGGGCCATCATTACGAATGGTCAGAATGTATTTCAGCGTGTCACCCACCCTTACAGGGTCGGGTTGTTCGGTTAGTGATAACTGCAGGTCTGAACCTGGTGGACGCTTCCATGCATAAATATCTGTATCAGTACCTTTATCATACTCCCATACGATATTTCCTTTAGAGGTTCGGGGATGAGTCTGGTTAATCTGTGCTTTTATACTTATTTCCTTTATTTCATCACCATAACCGGGAAAATCATGTTTGAACTGATAAGCCCAGATACTATATGTTACGCCATCACTTACTCCATACAGATCCTGGTAGACAAGTTGATTGTCTTCAAGATGGGGATAGATCTGAGTGGAAATTATTGGGTAAGGATCAAGAGGGACCAGGTATTCAAAACCTGCATTACTGGTATAGAATGGATAATTTATATATATATTTTTCCCATTACGATCATCCATATAGGCGATAGCGGGCTTGTAGCCATATTTTCCTGTTATAACCGGAAAAGTCTGGTCCGCCGAATTTGTGCAGATCGGAAATTCTTTTTTATCGTAAGCCCGGCACATATAAATGTCCCAGTTTCCGTTCCTCCCGTCGCGCCACACTATAATATCCCCATTAATGGCCGGGAGGTCCTGATCACCGGAAGCAGTGCAGATAGCTGTCTCACCAAGCACTGGATCATACAAATAAATATCCCAGGTCCCGTTTCTTGTATCGGTCCATACTATCCGTTCACCATCCACTGCCGGATTGAACTGTACATGTGGATCTGTAGTTATTCGGTTTACCGAATCTGTTGCAAGATCATAAGAATAAATATCTCCCTCGTCATTCCGGTCGTCCCACCAGACAACCAGATTACCGCTTATATCCGGGCGTTTTTGATTTGACGGATCAGTAATTAATGGCGATAGAACATAACTAGCCAAAGTAGAGAGGTTACCAGTTTCATCACCAGCCTCAACCCGGAAAATAAAGGATGAATCAGGTTCCAGCTTTGTGACTGTAAAACTGTTAATCGCTTCTATTTGCTTCACCAGCAAATTATCCTTAAAGATCTTATATGCAGTTATTTCTACATTGTCTTTAGCTCCATTCCACAGCAGTTCGATGGTTGTCCCTTCGACGAGACCTGTCTCCAGAGTGGCACCTTCCCATGTGGGTTTTGTCTTATCGGGACAGGTTTCATCAGCTGTGTTATCTGTAATTTTTAATACAGAATTATCTATATACCTTATATAATGGCCATCAGCTGCAGAAAATAGTTTCCACCATGTTTCCGCACTGACCGTTTCGTAACTGTCCTCGCTGTCTGTTCTGTAAAGCCTGCAGATGAGACCTGTCAGCGGTGAATCAATGATCCAGGCAAAATAATCTCCGCAGGGGCTGAAAAACCAATGTGCCTCCCCCTGGTTATTCGGTGCAGATAAAACATATTCTCCGTCAGATGATTTCAGGTTCTTAACCACCAGTGTATACCGGTCAACATCTGTCAGATAAGCATGCACGAAGGTGGCATCTTTAGTGTCCGGACTGAATCCCCAGCCTGCAATACTTTTACCCGATGGTGAACCAACAAGGTTACCTGTGGATCCATCGTATGCGAGCATACCTGTTTTCGAATCAAAAACCTTCAGAAAGAGACCTCCGGTTGTTCCTGATACGGCTGCATACAACAGATATTTACCGTGAGGACTGAAACGGATATTCGATGAAGAAACATCAGTGGGTGTTATTACATCGAAAACTACAGCTTGTTCTCCGTCCCTGGAGGGATCAGGATCAAGATTGACAAGAGTGCACCAGTGTTTTGGAACTGATCCAGTCCATGCATTACAAATCTATCCTCATCCGGACTGAATCCCCATCCAGTTGCCAGGTTCGATTCATTGAAAATCATCCTGCCTTCAAGAAAAATTGTTATGTTCACAACATTAGGCGGAATGGCATCCACAACCTCAACGGTATACTTTCCTTTTGAGGAGGATACTTCCTGAACAGTTGTACCCTGCTCAACTTTTATAGCTTTGCTGGCAGGTTCAACATAATCATCATATTTATCACAACCACATTCAATGCCTGGTCGCGGTTGACCGTTTAAAAATGAAACAGATAAGATTAAAAGGGCTGCCATAAACCCAATACGGAAATGATTTATTGTTTTCATAATAGTCAAGATTTCCTGTTCTTATTTATAACCTTCCTCAAAGGAACAAGGTAAGTTGGTTTGTCATATACATGAAAGTATATGGAGATAATTTTCTGCATTACAATTGAGTTTTTACAACAGAACCTTAAACACTTATGAAATTTAGTCCAAAAAGCTAATAACAAAAGACCAAATTATTAAAGGTATAACATGAATTAGTATTCACCAGTTCTGCATGAGAATTATGGTTTACAAGACTTTTTCTGTAACCACTATTTTTTTATAACGCGTCTGGTAATTATCTCACCATGTTTGAAGAAGATCCTTGCGAGATATAATCCGGGACTAAGATTTGCCAGGTGAAGGATTACCGTAAAATCATTGCATTTGAAGCAGTATCAGGGAGGTGCCAGATATAAGCAATGGAAAAAGCAGGAACTTTTTCATAGAGTATAAAAATACTACTAAAATTGTTAAGCTTAAAAAGCCTGAAAGGGATTGAACACATTAACAATAATGCTATAACCTTTTTATCTTTACAATTTTGTCTTTTATCTTTTTACTTTTGTCTTTTGTCTAAAAACTTTAAATAATGAATATTACACGCCTCTTTTTCATAACCATTACTGCTTCAATATTATCCCTCTTTACCTCTCGTGCCCAATATCTTGCCCCTGTTCAGAAACAGTTTACACATCAGGATACCCTCCGGGGATCAATAACCCCCGAAAGAGCATGGTGGGATCTTACATATTATCACCTCGATATCGCTGTTAAACCTGCCGATAGTACGATATACGGGAGCAATACTGTTACATACAAAGTACTGGAAACGGCCAATATCATGCAGATAGATCTGCAGGAGCCTCTTAAACTGACTGAAGCCAGGCAGAATGGGAAACCACTTAAAATAATTAAAGAAGGGAATGCCCACTGGATCCACCTTGCTGAAAAACAGGTGCCGGGGAAGATATATTCGGTAATCTTAAGTTACGGGGGAAAACCCAGGGTATCAACCAGGCCTCCCTGGGAAGGAGGCATTACCTGGAAAAAGAACAGTAAAGGATTGCCTTTTGTTGCCTCTTCCTGTCAGGGCGACGGTGCAAGCCTATGGTGGCCCTGCAAGGACCATATGTACGATGAACCCGATAGTATGCTAATAAGTGTCAATGTGCCCTCAAACCTGATGGATGTGTCAAACGGGAGGTTACGAAGCGTCGTGGAACAGAATGACAACACAACAACCTGGAACTGGTTCGTTGCCAATCCGATCAATAACTATGGTGTCAATATCAATATAGCCGATTATGCTCATTTTTCGGAAGTGTTCAACGGAGCGAATGGCCCTCTGGATTGTGATTATTATGTTCTGAAGGAAAATCTTGATAAAGCAATGGTTCATTTTAAACAAGTACCCATGATGCTTACTGCTTTTGAACACTGGTTTGGACCCTATCCCTTTTATGAAGATGGATACAAGCTTGTTGAAGCCCCGTACCTCGGAATGGAGCACCAGAGCTCTGTGACCTACGGAAACGGTTACCAGAATGGTTACCTCGGTAATGACCAGAGCGGATCAGGGTGGGGTGATAAATTCGACTTTATTATCATTCATGAGTCCGGTCATGAATGGTTTGCCAACAGCATCACATATGAAGATATTGCCGATATGTGGATCCATGAGAGTTTTATCAACTATTCCGAGAGTCTGTATGTTGAATATCACTATGGCAAAGTGGCTGGAAGCGAGTATGTCCTTGGTACACGGAGAAACATCAGGAACGACAGGCCCGTAGTCGGCATCTATAATGTCAATTACAGCGGTTCAGGTGATATGTATTCAAAAGGAGGAAATATGCTCCATACTCTAAGACAAATAATTAACGATGATGAGAAATGGAGAAGCATATTCAGGGGACTTAATAAGGATTTCTACCACCAGGTTGTAAAAGGCTCACAAATAGAGAAATATATAAGTGAAAAAACAGGCATGAACCTGAAATCCTTCTTCGACCAGTACCTGAGAGATGTGAGAATACCTGTTTTTGAATATTATATTAAAGGAGATGAGTTCACCTTCCGGTGGAATAACTGTGTGAGGGGATTCAATATGCCGATGAAAATTATTGTGTCGGGCAATCCAATAACTCTTACACCCACATCGCGATTCAGTTCTGTAAAACTCGATGCCGATAATCCTGTAATAAAAATCGACCCGGGGTATTATGTGGCCTCGCTTAATATAACAGGCAAGTAGTCAGGAAGAGGAGAGGGGGAGAAGGGGAGAGGGAGAGGGAGAGGATGTATTATGTAATATTGGAGATGAGTTAATAAACGGTGCTGTGGCACTTAACCTTCGCTGAAGATTTAGCGAAAGCGGGCAGCACCAAGCACCAAGAATAATTCCATCCTGATAAAAAGGGGTGGATTTTTTTATCTAAATTAGACTGATTATTTCATAACTATTTTGAAAATGAAAAGGAATTGTGTGATTTTAATATTATGTACCCTTTGGATTCTTTCTTCCGGTCAGGAGAAGGAATTTCTGAGTGATATTTACAGCTATCTCGAAAATCCATCAGTATTTGAGCTTAATCAGGAGGAAGGTCATGTTCCTTTAGTGCCTTATCTTACTGTTAATGAGGCCTTAGTAAATAACCGGAACAAAGCATTAAATTTCCTTTCCCTGAACGGTATATGGAAATTTCACTATTCTGACACACCTGAAGGTGTTCATCCTGGTTTTTATAAGGAGAATTTTAACGACAGGAAATGGGATATAATCAATGTTCCTTCCAACTGGGAAATGAAAGGTTTTGGTGATCCTCTGTTCAGAAATGTCAGAACACCATTTCCTCCCGATCCTCCTTATGTACCAAAGGAATATAATCCTACAGGATCTTACCGCAGAACATTCAATATCCCGACATCATGGAAAAATAAAGAGGTATTCCTTAGAATGGAAAAGACTGCATCAGCCTCATTTGTCTGGATTAACGGCAAAGAGGTTGGTTATAACGAAGGAGGTCAGGAACCAGCTGAATATAACATCACAGATTACATTAAAACAGGTAAAAACACTATAGCCGTGATAGCGTTCAAATATTCAGACGGTTATTATCTCGAAGACCAGGATTACTGGAGACTGGCAGGCATTTTTGATGATATATGGTTATTTGCAGCACCCAAAACACACATATTCGACTGGTTTGCCACGACCGATCTTGATGAGAACTACAGGAACGCCAGACTTGATATTGCTGTTGATGTAAAAAATTACTCGGATGTGCCGCAGAACGGATATATGGTCCAGACAACACTTTTCGATCCGGATAACGAGGTTGTTAAAGTTTTAACATCAGATCATTTTGATATAGTGTCTTCATTAAGTCAAACAGTCAGATTCTCGGAAGAGATTACTGACCCAGCTAAATGGTCGGCTGAACACCCTAATCTATATACACTGACATTTGAATTAATAGATCCCTCGGAAAAAACAACAGAAGTAATTTCCGGCAGGATAGGATTTAAGGAGACTGAAATACAGGATCAGGTGTTCTGTCTGAATGGGGTTCCCGTGAAGCTTAACGGTATAAACAGTCATATGCAACACCCGGTACTCGGACATACCATGAATGAAGAGACGATAAGAAAAGACCTTAGCCTTTTTAAACAGTTTAATATCAATTGCGTTCGCACATCTCATTATCCTCCTGTTATCAGATATCTTGAGCTAGCCGATGAATACGGGATTTATGTTGTTGATGAAACAGGTGATGAAGCTCATGCAACAGAATACCTTTCAGGAAGGTCTGAGTGGGAGGAAATGTATCGCGAAAGATCCAGGAAAATGGTATTGCGCGACAGGAATCATCCTTGCATTCTGTTCTGGAGCGCCGGAAATGAGAGCGGGGAAGGAGAAAATATTTGTTCCGTAATAGATGAAGGAAAGAAGTACGATCCGACACGTTACTGGATGTACGGTGGAAATGCATTTGCACATACCTGCGAGGATATAATAGGCCCCAGATATCCTCAGATTCATAACCTGATCACCCGGGTTTATCTTGTACCCGACAGTGTTGATCCCAGACCTTCATTTCTTGATGAATATCTGGCGGTTACGGGTAACGGGGGAGGCGCTCTCGATGATTACTGGAACGCTTTTTATGATCATCCCCGAAGTATGGGAGGAGCAATCTGGGATTTCGTCAGTACGGGTATTTCACAGAAAATCATGGCCTTAAAGGATGCCTCCCCAAATAATGTCCAGGTGAATGTTATGGGAAGAACCAAACTGGTGAACGGGATTGAAGGGAAAGGAATAGATCTGAATGGTCATGATCAGTGGGTGGAAGTTTACAGAGACGACGCTCTTGAAATAAGCGGAAACCTGTTAACCTTAACATTGCGGGTCTATCCGCGTGCACTGAGCTATTCGGCAGGTACTTTGATAACTAAAGGAAATTATCAATTCGGGATTCATCAGTTAGGAAATGATTCCCTTGAATTCTATGTAACAACAAGAAGGAAACAAAAAGTTGCAATTGCTCTTCCTGATGACTGGGAATATAACTGGCATCATGTTACAGCCACTTATGACGGTAAAACAATTTCGGTTACTATCGACGGAAAGGAAGGTGAAAAAAAACCGGCTTCAGGAAATATACTTAATACACCCTTCCCTGTAAATATAGGGAGAAACGTAGAGCTTCATGGACAGGAGACATCGGTTTATATATGTGATGCAATCATCGACCAGGTTGGAATATTTTCAAAAAACATTCCAGTCAATTCCTTGAGTAATCCTTCTGCAGAGATAAAAAATCAGGCTGCTCTGTGGCTTGATTTTGAGGAGATTACTGATAAAGGTGAATTTTACAGTTACGGTATCGGAGCGAGAACTTACGGAAGTATATGGCCTGACCGGCGTCCACAACCTGAGATGTGGCAGATTAAAAAATCGGGTCAGCCGGTTTCTGTTAAACTTGTCTCAGCTGAAAAAGGTGAGGTGGAAATAACAAACCGCTATCTGTTTACAAATCTGGATGAACTCCAAACAGAATGGATGCTTCAGGCTGATGGTGAAATTATTGAGAAGGGTAATTTAAATGTTGATCTTAAACCTCAGGATAAAACTACCCTGATAATTCCTTTTCATAAGCCGGTAATCAGGGAAGGAACCGAATACAGGTTACTTATCAGTTTTTGCCTTAAAAATAACACATCATGGGCTAAAAAAGGATTTGAGGTTGCCTGGGAACAGATGGACCTGCCATGGTTTAAACCGCTTCAATCTTCAGAAGTATTCTCAGGCGAAGTAATAATAGTCAAAGAGGAGGAAGACAAGCTTGTTTTACTGGGTAAGGACTTTGTGTATACTTTTAATAGAAATGATGGATTACTGACATCGATGCTGGTACTCGGAAAAGAGATGCTACGTCAGGGGGCAGAATTAAATGTCTGGCGGGCTCCTCTGGCAAATGAGACAGACAACTGGACCTTCAGGGCATCAAATATCAAGCACAGAACAGAGGGTTTAGGACGCATGGCTGCAACAGAGTGGTACTCGGCAGGGCTGGATGTTCTTACATTTAATCCGGTGGATTTCAGATGGGAAATAACACCCAATAATAAAGTTATTATCAATGTTAAGAACATATCAGTGCTTGGAACCCGGAGAGGTGCCTTCATTAACAATTTTGAATACTGTATTGACGGAGAAGGCGTTATTACACTCAACCATTCTGTAATACCAAATGGCCAGATGCCATCATGGCTGCCAAGAATAGGTCTTGAATGGATACTTGATAAAAGTCTTTGTTATGTCGAATGGTATGGCCGCGGACCGGAAGAGAACTACCCTGACAGAAAGAGTGGATATAAGATTGGAGTATATAAATCAACAGTTGAAGAGATGTATGAACCGTATCTTATTCCGCAGGATTATGGTTTAAGGACCGATAACCGATGGTTAAGGATGACTGATGAAAGTGGAACCGGCCTGGAATTCAGGGGAAACAAACTTTTTAACTTCAGTGCCCATCCATATAGTGCCGAAAACCTCACTAAAGCGTTATACACTTATCAGCTACAACCTTTTAACGGGATCACTTTCAATCTCGATTATGCCACCAGCGGTGTAGGTTGCACTGCTACCGGAGTGTTTCCGGAATACCAGGTAATGCCTCAGAGGTATGATTTTGTGGTTACAATCAGACCAATAACTCCATGAACTCACACAATCCCGGTTAAACTACATACTATTCCCACATATTGAATGATTTCAAAAAATGTTTCATTAATTATGGTTTTGCCAGTATCATTATATGTTTTATTTGCTCTCTCTATTTTGAGGATTGCAGGAAGTAAAGCCTGTCAATAGTTCATAGTTAGAATTTTTTATATAAATTGGGGTGGGGTTCAGTCCGGTTTCCGAATCATGAATAGCTGGCAGAGGTGACAGGACAGTATTCCGGATATGTCCCTGGCAATATGGTCCTATGTACCATGAAGTAGTTGAGTGAGTTTCTGCGAAAACTCAGGAAAGCAGTAATTGATGTATATGAGTTGATCCTGCTAAATGAATAATATCAAAGACCTGTACATTAAGAGAGCAGATTCGTTTAACAAAAGATTAAATGAAATAAAAAGAAAACAATTGGTTCTGTCAATTCTCAGGTTAATTGACTTTATAGCCATTCTGGTTTCTGTTTTTTATCTGCCACGATTTTCAGTTCTTCTTTGTATAATAACCTCAGTTTTAATTTTCACTGTTTTCCTCCTGATGGTGAAGAAATTCTCTTTTTATAACTACCGGATAAATCATCTGGAAAAACTGATTCAAATAAACAAAAATGAGATCGATGCCCTGAACTTCGATTATGAAGCATTTGAGGATGGTGCAGAATTTATAGACCATGATCATCCATATTCATTCGACCTTGACATTTTTGGCGCTGGATCAATGTTTCAATATTTAAACAGGACCAGCACTTTTCATGGCAAAATGAAACTATCCGGGTGGTTATCAAAAGTAAATACTAATGCTGATGAAGTCATTCATAAACAAAATGTTATCAAAGAACTTGCTTCCAGAGTAGAGTTACGGCAAAATTTTCAGGCAACAGGGCAAATTTTTACCGAAACCAGAAGCGACTATGAAGATGTTATCGGATGGTTGTCAGAAAAGGATATCATTAATCATAAAAAGGTCTATTATTTCCTGTCTTATTTTTTTCCTATACTTACTTTGATTTCGGTAGGACTGACCATCGTAGATTTTGACCGGTTTCCTGTTCTGATTATGGTGTTTCTGTTCCAGCTCTTATTTGTCGGATTACACCTGCGCAAAACCAACAGATTACACTCACTTATCGGAAAGAAACTGGGTCTATTGAAAAAAATATTCAGACTCCTTGCTTATATTGAAAATGAAGACTTCCATTCTGAAAACCTGATTTCAATTCAGGATCAATTAAAATCCGGTCAATCCGATGCACATACCATAATCGAAAAAATATCAAAAATTGTTACGGCGTTTGATAACCGGTTAAATCTCATCGCTGGAGTTATGCTTAATGGCTTGATGATCTGGGATATTCAATGTATTTTAAGAATTGAAGCCTGGAAAAAACGATTTAAAGAGTTAATCCCGGTATGGTTTAACATAATCGGAGAATTCGATGCATACAGCAGCCTTGCCAATTTCAGTTTTAATCATCCGGATTACTGTTTTGCTGAGCCCGTAGATGATACAGTTGTAAGTTTAACTGAAGCAGGACATCCCTTAATTCCTGATAATGAAAGAGTATGTAACAATTTTGAAATCAGCAAAAAAGGTGATATTGTGATTATTACAGGAGCAAATATGGCAGGTAAAAGCACTTTTCTGCGTACTGTTGTTTTAAATCTTGTTTTGGCTTCACATGGTGCACCTGTATGTGCAAGTAAGTTAAAGTTCAGGCCAATGAACCTGTTTACCAGCATGCGAACAAGTGATTCCCTGAAGAAAAATGAATCCTATTTCTATGCTGAACTTAAACGACTGAAAGAAATTATTGATTTGTTAAAAAGTGATAATGAAATCTTTATTGCACTTGATGAAATATTAAAAGGTACCAACTCAGCGGATAAACAGAAGGGATCGAAAGAGATCTTAAGGCAATTTATCATGCTTGACGGGTCTGGTTTAATAGCTACTCACGACCTTGATCTTGCCGGTCTGGAGCAGGAATATCCTGATAAGTTAATTAATAAATGCTTTGAGATCGAAATAGAAGGTACTGAGATATTCTTTGACTACAAACTTTACGATGGGATAACCAGAAAAATGAATGCTACTTTGTTAATGCAGCAAATGGGCATTGTTCCGGAATAAAGTCGCAGGGTATCTCAATCCATCTGAGTTGGCCAATGGATAATCATATCTTCCGCAAAATGAACTCGGACGTTCTGTGGTCATGGAATTTAAAAGCATAGTGTCGGTACAGTCCATATCATTTCCGGAGGAGGAAGGTTAGGCCTAGATAAAACCGAATGAGATTATTATTTGTGTATTACGACTTTGAAATAAAATGTTTTAATAAATAAATCATTGGAAAATGAAAAACAATAAAATCTTGAAATTCCGGAAGAATATTTCACGCAGGACATTCATCAGCCGGACTGCCACCGGTACTGCATTTATGGCCTTTGGTCCGGTAAGTAATCTTGTTGGAGGTGATTTGCAGCAAGATCTTTCATGGCCTCCTGACGTTTCTGCATACAGGTTTCATATGATAGCGCATGCACATATTGATCCTGTATGGCTCTGGCCATGGCAGGAAGGTATCTCTTTGGTTCACAGCACATTCAGATCAGCTCTCGACAGGATGAACGAGACCACTGATTTTACTTTCACGGCCAGTTCAGCACAGTTCTACCAGTGGATAGCTGAGAATGATCCTTCAATGCTTGCCGAAATACGAAAGCGTGTTAATGAAGGCCGATGGAACATAGTAGGAGGATGGTGGGTGGAACCCGATGTGAATATCCCCTGCGGTGAATCACTGGTCAGACAGGGTTTGTATGGACAGCTCACTCTTCAGCGTCTCCTGGGGCACCGGGCAAAAGTTGCATTTAATCCCGATTCCTTTGGACATCCCGGTACATTGCCCCAGATAATAAAACTGCAGGGAATGGAGAACTATATCTTCATGCGTCCGGCACCACGGGAAAAGTCTCTTCCATCCGATCTCTTCTGGTGGGAAGGACCGGATGGAACACGTGTTCTGACATACCGTATTCAGATAAGCTATAATGACGGAGGATCGGTGAAAAATCGTGTTAAAAATATACTTACTCAAAGTGCCGGTCAGCCTTTTAATACTTTTATGGCATATTATGGTGCAGGGGATCATGGTGGTGGTGCCACCAGGGAGAATATCCGTTCCATTGAGGAGCTAAAGTCGGAGAAAGGTTCTCCGGTTGTCTTTTACAGTACTCCTGATCATTATTTCAGAGAGGTTAATGCAGAGAAAGACATGAAACTTCCTGTTGTTAAGGATGATCTCCAGCATCATGCAGTTGGTTGTTACACTGCTGAATCGGCAATAAAAAAAGGGAACCGTCATTCGGAAACAGCCCTTATCACAGCTGAAAAACTTACATCTGTCGGTGCATTGGCCTGGGGTGCCAGCTATCCCGGAAATGATTTTACAACTGCCTGGCAAAAAGTGCTGTTCCTGCAGTTTCACGATAGCATGGCCGGCACTTCGGTGCCTGAACATTCGGAAGCTGCTCGTGATGGATTCGGACATGCGCTCGATATCGCCCGCCAGGCAAGCTGGCTGGCCCTTCAAAAACTGGAATGGCAGGTCCCTGCAGTAGATCCTGCTTCCCAGTATCTCGTGATCTTCAATCCGCATACATGGGAAGTGCATGGAAGAACAGAATATGATTTAAGCTGGGATCTACGCAATCCGTCAGTTGTTCTTGATGAACATGACAATCCCCTGCCTCATCAGTGGATTGCCGGTTCAACGGAAACAGGAAGCCGCAGGCGGCTTGTTGTCAGTACAAAGCTTCCTGCCTTTGGTTATCGTCAGATAAGGCTCACAAAGGGCGAGGCTGAAAAGACTGGTGATATTGTGACTGCTGAGGGAAACAGACTTGAAAATTCATTACTGAAGGTAAATATCTCAAAATCAGGAACAATAGGAGTTATCGATAAAGAAAATGGCAGGGAAGTGTTTGCCGGTGGCATGACAGGCTGTAAAGCTGTCATTATTGATGACCCAAGCGATACATGGAGTCATGAGGTTAAAAGTTTTTCAAACGAAACAGGGGCTTTTGCAAATGCTGAGATTAAAGTGACAGAGAATGGACCGTTGAGGGCAACCATCCGGACTATAACCACTTACGGTGCTTCTAAGCTAATTATCGACTGGACACTCTGGACAGGATCAGGAAACCTTGAAGCCAGGGTAACTCTCGACTGGCACGAACATCTTAAGATGCTTAAATTCTCTTTCCCTGTTGATGTGGAATCACCGGTGGCAACCTATGAAACTCCTTACGGGCACATTATTAGGGCCACCAATGGCAATGAAGATCCGGGCCAGAGATGGATAGATCTCAACGGAAGAAACAATGGCACTGCCTTTGGTCTTGCAGTCATTAATGATGCCAAATATGGTTACAGTGTACACGAAAATGATATGCGGATTACTGTTGCCCGTTCGGCAGTCTATGCTCATCATATCCCCAGGAAGCTCGATATGAAATCAGAACATCTGTGGATGGACCAGGGAATACAGACTTTCAGAATGCTGATAGTTCCCCATAGGGACACATGGCAGAAAAGAGGTATTGCAAGGATAGCTGAAGAGTTTATGTCTCCTCCTCTGGTTATTTACCAGGGCATACATCCCGGTAAAATGCCGCAATCGCAATCCTTCATGACTATAGATGCACAAAACATTATTGTATCGGCCATCAAACAGGCCGAGACCGGTGAAGACATTATAATCCGTTGTGTGGAGACATCCGGCTTACCTGCCACTGCAGGCATTGACCTGCGTTTTGCTGACCGTAAATGGTCAGGTACTTTCCGTCCGTTCGAAATAAAGACTCTGCGTATGAACAGGAAAACAGGGGAGATAAGAGAGGTCACTCTTCTGGAGGAATAAAAGTGGCAATGTGATTGAATCACAGACACGGAATGCAGCACAAAAACAACCTGCTACCTCTTGATTCGTAAAGATTTTTTTCTAAATTAGCTACCGTATTCAATGTCTGAAAATACAATATAATGAGCAGTTTATTAATTTAAAGTCTGATTATCATGAAATCCGCTGTAATGACAAGGAAACAGATGGCCTGTCTGTACGACATCTACCTGAACACTATCAAAAGATTGATCACACCTCTAGTTCTCTCTGTGAGCTTTTTTGCACTCACAGGATGCGCTTCAGTAAAATTTTACTCCGATCCTGGTCTGAAGAATGAAACCGGACTGCGCTATTACACCCTCAAACCCTATCTGCTTGTAGAATATAGGGCAGAGAAGGATAATACGGTTAAGACAACGGTTGTTTATCTTCCTGATCTTTCAGATCCGCAGTACCTTGTCCTCAGGCCCGGTATAGGCTCAAGCGATATCAAGATGAGCTTCACGAACAGCGCCCTTGAGTCATACGGTATTGTAACAGAATCACAACTCCCTGAGAGCCTTGAGGCCTTTGCGGCAATGCTTTCAAAGAGCGCATATGCAACCCAGGCATTAACCGGTCCGGAGATAACTTATACTGATGAAACAGGTGAATGCTTTAAGCTTTATGAAATAATTTCCGGCCATGACGGAACAATACTGAAAGAAATTATACCGGATCAGCAGAACAAATAGAGATTCAGATATTTAATACATTATATCATGAAGAACCACATATTTAATAACAAAATAAACGTTGGCGGACTTCTTCATCCCGTGGGAACAGGGTGGCTATCACCCCTGCCTGACCTGCGTGATTATACCGATGATCACGCTGAGATCAGGGCTTTTAACAGGAAGCTTGGTCTGTCAGCTAAAAAACGTACACAACAGGCACTGGTTGATCTCAGGCAATGGTGCTCCCCGGTCGAAGATCAGCTTAATCTCGGGTCATGTACTGCCAATGCAGGTGTTGGCGTAGTTGAATACTTTGAGCGAAGAGCGTACGGAAAGCATATTGAAGCTTCGAGGCTCTTCCTGTATAAGGCCACCAGAAACCTTATGCAGGTTACAGGCGACACCGGCGCCTGGCTGAGGGATACAATGGGTGCTCTGGTTCTGTGCGGAGTTCCGGCTGAGAAATACTGGCCATACATTGTCACAAATTTTGATAAGGAACCAGGGAGTTTTGTATATTCGCTGGCAGATAACTATGAGACTGTAAAATATTTCTGTCATGATCCGCAGGGTTCTGACCTGCCCTCTACAAAGGTGCTCTCTTCAGTAAAGAAGTATCTTGAGGCAGGTATCCCTTCAATGTTTGGCTTCTGGGGCTTTCAGTCATTTGAAGCCTCGGATAATCCGGGCGACATACCCTACCCATGTAACGGTGAGTCAGCACAGTGGGGACATGCGGTTGTGGTAGTAGGCTATGATGATAACCGGAAGATTAAGAACACAAAGTGTAACAAGGAGACCAAGGGTGCACTTCTGATACGTAACTCATGGGGTACCTCGTGGGGCGAGAAAGGTTATGGCTGGCTGCCATACGACTATGTGCTAAATCGTCTGGCTCTCGATTTCTGGTCCTTACTCGAGATGGATTGGATTGATTCGGGGGAGTTCGGGATCTAGCCTTTAGCATTTATATTTACCGTAGTATTCTAGAAAGTCCTGTCATGCGGCAACGGGTTCCTTTTTAAACATATCATCTTTTGAATTGGTTACGAGGCATTTGAGAAGGTAAGATAGAGCAGCGCTGAGTCCTGCTATAAGCAAAGGCTTAAATGTCAGCCAGGTGAACACCGCTTCGGTGTCAAGCATCTCGATAATGCCGGTTAGTACAGCGGTCATAAAAGCCAGAAGGATACCACGAATAAAATCCTTGGTGTTAAGGGATAAAAACTCTGATTTCATCTGTATATAATTTATTATTAATGATCAGAAGGAACCAAACATGATTGAAATAGAATTATTTTCATGCTTGTTAGTGACTGGATTCAATTATGTGGGTTTCATGGAACGATGTTTTAAAAATTAACTTTCACGTTGTTAAAGTTACAACCTTTTGAGACTGTTGTCAAGGGGTAATAATTTTTGGACATACCCCAAAATTTATCCAAATCCAAAACTTAGCTGATTTTTATCAATTTCCATGTATTTCATGAGCTTACCCGGGTATCTGGAGAAAATATTACTGAGTCCATCACCCAGAGCATAATACTTAAAATCTGGTATTCCGAAAACTCGTTTAGCACATTTTAAAACATGACCTGCCATTACGGTTAGTTTTTGGGATTGATCAAGTATTATAGACACAAAATAGAATACAGCTAATAATAGTGCCATCATATTCTGCAGGCGGACATATTTTAAGACTCTTATATTTTCCAGATCATAGGTTTGTTTGATAAAACGTATCGTTTCCTCTATACTCCATCGTTTCAGGTAAGCTGAAATAATAAACCACAGATCCTTTTGTTTGGAATTTATTTGAAGTGATGTCAGCAACATCATAGGCTGCCCACCGAATCCCTTGATTACCAACATGTTTAATGGATCCTTAAACTCTGGTAAATATACATTTCAATTTCCGGATAACTCTGAGCTTTACTAATTATATTAATGTTTTCTTTCTCCTTAAGGTATTTATCAAAAAACGCTAAGACCAAATTATTCATTATTTCAATAGTTTTATTTCCTTCAATTGTACCTAATACACATATTTCAATACCAACTTCAATGACTTCAATATTTTAGCGATAGTTGCTTTATCTCAGATTTAAAGGCTTGCAGCATAATTACCTTATAATTTAAGTTTGATTTTTTCTATTATCTCAGCATATTCTGCATCAGAAAGAGTAACTTTTTTTGGGTTCATTTCAAAAACTCCTCCAAATCCATATCCATCTTTATATTTTGGAACAACGTGAAAGTGTAAATGAGATATGGTATCAGCATAAGCGCCATAGTTAATTTTATCTGGGTTAAATGCTTTTGTAATAGCTTTCCCTACCACTGCCACATCGCACATAAATGCATTGCGCTGTTCATCGCTCAATTCATGAAACTCAACAGTATGATCATTGTAGACTACATTACAGCGACCCAAGTACGATTGCTCTTTAAATAAGAATAGTTGAGATACTTCTAAATCACAGATTTTAATCATTAATTGGTGTAATGTTTCATTGTCTTGACAATACAAACATTCTAAAATAGGTGTTGTCATAATAATATATTTGTGTAAATAATTAATTTTTCTTCACGAAATAATCAATAAGAATAAGGGGGTGGTATTATTCAATGTGATACGCTTTATATATCTGTCGAAACTCGCATTACATATTGGTACTGTTGTGTCGTTAGGCATTATTGCTTCTTTATCGGTTTATTAATATTTGGTTGCAAAATACATGTTACAATAGGAAAAAACCAAATCATAAAAAAATTCGCCAGTGTTTTGCTCTTAGAAATTTCTCAATCATATATTCCAGTTTAATTATTTGCATAGATTATTGTATTCTCAACGTTTTCATTGCATGCGGTACAACGCCGCGCTAAACGAAGTTCCGCAATGAGGGCGATTCCGCGAGAGCTAGCTCTCAGCGGAAGTAAAGCCCGCAAGGGTGGTACCAAATTGCGTTTAGCGACCTTGTTCATGCACGTTTTGGCTCGATGCCCAGTTAAAGCTGATTTGTTTTATAAAGTTACACTAGTGTCCGACTAAAATAATAAAAGAAGGGGTACTCCCCAAAGGTTTCCCCCAGATGTTGTAATTTGGTTTTTGAAGAAAACAAATACAACATAGGTAAAATTACAGAAATAAAATTTGTCGGACAGCCGATTTTTAAACAGATAATGAATTTGGTTGATAAAGTTGATATAAAGGGATTGATTAAGAAGCATGAGAGTGATTATTATTACAAGTCATTCAAAACGCGACACATCTGTTCACTATGCTGTTCGGGATATTAAGCAGGTGTGATTCAATGACTGAGATATGCGAAGGTTTGCGGGCTTTGGGAGGTAAGCTTAATCATCTTGGTCTGGATCAGGCACCAGCAAAAAGCACAGCATGTGATGGTTTACGCAACAGAAGCCATAAGTTTTTTGAAGATCTGTATTTTAATCTGGTAAAATATTATCATAGTTTTTTGTCGGACAGCCGAACTTTTGGACTGACTTTTAAAGAGGTTCTTTTAATCGATTCCACGACTATCCGGTTATTTAGCGATATATTAAAAGGTGTTGGGTGTAATCCCAAGGGAGACGGGAAGAAGAAAGGCGGAATGAAAGTACATATGCTTATCGATGCAGTTCAATCGGTTGGACGATTTATTAAAATGACAGCGGCAAAAGTCAATGATCAGAAGTTTTTAAAGAGTCTGGAACTGATATCAAACAGTATGATTGTCTTTGATAAAGCATATAACTATTATCACCAGTTTGCTCTCTGGACCGGGCAGCAGGTTTATTTTGTTACCCGGATGAAAAAGAATGCTATATATACGGTCAAAGAGGTTAAGCGAACTCATTATAGCAAGAAAGATCAGGCAAAAGTTTTAAGAGATAAAATTATTGAACTTGAATATCACCCTGAAAAAGAAGACGGCAAACAAGACCTAAAGACCAAACTAACACTGCAATTAAGAAAAGTCAGCTATCAGGATGAACAGAACCGTTACTATGATTTTCTGACAAACAACTTTAACATCGAAGCTGAGGAAGTTGCATTCCTTTACAAAAAAAGGTGGGGTATCGGGATATTGTTTAAAAAAATGAAGCAGAATTTCCAGCTGCATTACTTTTACGGAGAGAATGAAAATGCCATCTATACCCAGGTCTGGTGTACTTTAATAGCTCAGTTGTTATTAACAGTAACTCAGAAGATAGCACAGGCAAAAAAAGCCTTTTCTGTGGTGGCCTCATTGGTTCGGATACATTTGATAAGTCTTCTGGACGTCAATGAACTGCTGAGAAGTACAAACAGAACTTATAACAGAAGAGTTCATATCCCTCCCTTATTACAATTAAGCTTAAGCATGTAGGGGGGTGACTTTGAAAAACAAAAATATAGATGTTGATGATCAAATGGTTAAAAAAAAAGATTACAAATCTAAATTATTAATCGGATAATAGTGTTAAAATATGATGAATTCTGCCAAATCATTTACATCAGGAAGTACAAAAGCCAATATGACAATGAACAGGATAGATGGATTTGATGCTCATTGTCATATTTTTAATTTAAGTTATGTCCTCAGGGAAATAAAGACCATATTTTTTGACTGGGTAATCGGGAAATATCCAACCGGTGAAAGATCAATGGTGAGAACTAAAAAGGAAGAGGACAAATCGAGGGAAGATTTTCGCAAAAAACTTTTCAGGATGATAGAATTGCTTACCTCAACGGTCAGGCACGAAAAAGGCAATTTTAAGTATATTCAAAACCAGGTAAATGATGCATGGGGAATTTATAATGGAGCAATTCCACTGATGATGGATATATATTACATCTTTGCCCTTCCCATAACTGAAAATGATAAAGATGTATTTATACCCAAAAGTATTGATTATCGGTCGATTCTGTTAGATGAAAAAGAATTTGAAGATGAATTTGCTGAAGGAATAAACGAATTTGCCAGAAACCTTAAAGAAAAAAACAAAGACCTGAGCGATTTTGATGAGTTTGCCAGAGACCTGGACAAGTGCGTGGAAGAATCTATTGAAGACATTGAATATAAATACGAAGCAAAAAGTCCGGTATATGGCAGCTTTAAAATGACCAGCGGATACCGTTTTCATCTTGAAAGACTTAGGAAATTGGTAATGGAAGGCGAGCCAATATTTCCTTTTTTGGCAATCGATCCCAGGAGAGAAGGGATATTTGATGCTCTGAGAAATGAAAAGCTCATAGGTAAAGAAGGTCCGTTTTATGGTGTAAAACTATATCCCCGTCTTGGTTATCACCCTGCAAGCAAACCTGTTCAGGATATCTTAAATATCTGTATAGAAAGAGATATCCCGGTAACAACACACTGCGGAATGAGCGGTTTCCCTCCGAAAGATTTCAGTTTTGACGGTTCCGGTGTCTGGAAATATAATGATTATGGTAATCCTGAACATTTTGAGGCTGCTCTTAAAAAAGGATTGCGGATCGATTTTGCTCATCTGGGAAGCTCAGATCCCGATTTTATATGGGCAAAAACCATTGTAAGCTTCATGAAAAAGTATAAGAATGTTTACAGTGATCTGTCGTGCTACACCAGCAGGGAAGAATTACAGCCAATAATCGACCTGTTTGGTAATGACAGCACATTCAAAGAGCGAATACTGTATGGTTCTGACTTCGATGTGATGAGTTTCACAGATAACACTATCTCACTGGAACAATATTGTTATAATTTCTCAGAGCTTTTCCCAAAAGAAATAGAAAATATGCGAAACAGAAATGTATTGAATTTCTTAAATCTTTGATTCTGATAGTAAATTATTCCTTAATATTTTATGATGAATGGTTTCATCCGGATTACCTTCTTACCTGTTGAACAGTCCGCCGCTACGCGGCTCAGAATCATTTTCTTATAAACAATACTATAAACAGGTCACCGCTACGCGGTTTGGAATTTTCATATAATATCCAATACTACAAACAGATCGCCACTGCGTGGTTCAATTTAATTTGATTATACATAAGCCGCTAGAATTTAGTTACCATCTGCAATTATTAATACGATGGGAGTCCCATCAGGGACGACCTGTTTATAGCTGAATGTTTATCTATGAGGATTTGAGCTCCATAGGAGCGACCTGTTTAAGGAAATCTGATAAATTTTATCTTTTTAGCACAAGGAAATTCATTGAAGAGATGCATAGAGCCTGGTTCGGGAGGGATTACCTCCTCACTTCGTTCGTCGGTGATCCCGTTTGGGAGATCCCTGCATTCCAAATCACTCCCTTATTCGTTTCACTCATAAGGTTTTTTTATTTTATGCAGTCCTCACTCAGGCAAGCCTGGTTCGGCCTGCTGAAAACAAAAATCCCGCAGCAAGCTACGGGAGTGATTTGGGATGCGGAGAAAGAGGGATTCGAACCCCCGGTCCCACGGTAGCAGGACAACGGTTTTCAAGACCGCCGCATTCGACCGCTCTGCCATTTCTCCATATTTATTATTCTACTTTATAACCGCATTTGACCGCGGCGTCTATCCCGCAAATCCGCCAACTGGCGGAGTAGCGGGACCATTTCTCCATATTTATTATTCTACTTTATAACCGCATTTGACCGCGGCGTCTATCCCGCAAATCCGCCAACTGGCGGAGTAGCGGGACCATTTCTCCATATTTATTATTCTACTTTATAACCGCATTTGACCGCGGCGTCTATCCCGCGAATCCGCCAACTGGCGGAGTAGCGGGACCATTTCTCCATATTTATTATT
>Ga0315546_1000037_pt1 | contig 92581 bp, 80 predicted proteins | sample SalMarSW160170MG_FD_203833 | JGI IMG/M metagenome (GOLD analysis project Ga0315546, IMG submission 203833) | Salt marsh sediment microbial communities from the Plum Island Ecosystem LTER, Massachusetts, United States - Salt Marsh Sediment SW1601-170 ...
ATAGCGTGCTGAAGATTGCCGCCCGAGTGGGGTCGTTATCCTACAGGGACTTTTACGAAGGCGCGAAGACACATACGAATCCCGCGAAATCAGATGAACCTGTGCTAACCGGATAGGCATAGAATATTCAAATCATAATTTGGTAGCAAGCAAGAAGGCATTGGCATCGCTTAGCAATAAGCCATTTTTGATTATTAGAGCAAAAACGGTCTATTGTCTACAAAAAGGTTAAAATAATCATTTCGTTATTGTCAAGAAAATTCGATTAGATTTAAACAAAAAAATATGACTAACTAAATTCAAAACTCCTAACAAATAGATTATTTAACTAATCGAGGAGAAGAAGAAAAATTTATTTTTGGAAAACTTGTAGAATATATGGTAAATGTAACTAAAAAAGTATAGTTATCTTAGTTAAATGCATAGCTGTTGAAGCTTTGAATTATATTTGTATCAATGAGGAAACCCAATCGTGCCGCATACAGCAACTTGGAAAGAGATTAAAGAAGGACAAGTTACTGATATCTATTTTGAGAGAACAAAGAAGATCTTAGAAGCCAAAGGGATAGATTTGCATGTGAAGGCAGAGTTTATGGCTCATGTTCTCCCATCAAACTGGCCCTGGGCAGTTCTTGCAGGGGTTGAGGAATGCGCTGAAGTATTAAAAGAGCTCCCCGTTGATGTCAGGATGATGAAGGAGGGAACCATATTTGGCACTCTGCAGCCTGTAATGGAAATAACCGGAAGGTATCTTGACTTTGGCCAATATGAGACAACACTTCTTGGTCTTATATGTCAGGCATCTGGCATAGCTACAATGGCTGCCAGGTGTAAAAAGGCAGCTGGCAGGAAAGAGGTAATAAGTTTTGGCGCTCGCAGGATGCACCCCACAATAGCCCCCTTGGTAGAGAGAAATGCATATATCGGGGGTTGCGACGGGGTATCTGTTAGTCTCGGAGCAAAACTAATTGGAAAAGAGCCGGTAGGGACAATGCCTCATGCGCTCATTTTGATTATGGGGGATACTGTAAAGGCCACAAAGGCATTTGATGAGGTAATCGAGCCAAAAGTGAAGAGGGTAAGCCTGATAGACACCTTTAATGACGAAAAGATAGAGGCGCTTAATGTAGCAGAGGGGTTGGGTGATAAACTTTATGCTGTCAGGCTTGATACACCACAAAGCAGAAGAGGGGATTTTTTGGAGATTATGAAAGAGGTAAGATGGGAGCTTGATCTCAGGGGATATAGCGATGTAAAGATTTTTCTAAGTGGTGGTATTAACGAAAAAGGTATCGAAAGCTATAATCCAGTAGCAGATGCCTATGGTGTTGGAACTGCGATAAGCAATGCGCCGGTAGTGGACTTTTCTATGGATATCATAGAGATAGATGGTCATCCTGTAGCCAAAAGGGGAAAGATGTCAGGTTCTAAGCGGATTTTTAGATGTAAGGAGTGTTTTAATACAAGGGTTTGCCCTGCGAAAGAAAGTCCAGGAAGGTGTTCATGCGGAGGTGTTGAAGAAGAAATCTTGGTCCCCTTTATCTCTAAAGGACATTTACTCCAAGCCCTGCCGAAAGCTTCCCAGATCAGGGACTATGTTTTAGAGCAGTTGAGTAAGATAGAATTATAGTAACTCAGGTTGTCGGGTTCACCGTTCAAGGTTCACAGTTGACATCCATGCAATACGGCGTGGCTCGCGCAGCGCAGGCGCTCGCGCCGCGTGTGTGGCAAGAACCGAATGAACTCTTCATTTATCTTTAAATCGGAACCAAATACTTTAGATTGATGATTCGGCAGTATTTTATCTCTTTAACCGTGAACCGTGAGCCTGGAACTTTGAACCTGAGTAGAATTATAAATTCATAAAAACTGCATGGCCCATAACAATAAAAGAAAGGTAGACAACCTAAGCCGTTTAATGAGGTACATATTGGAAACTAGGCCTGATGAATTTGGCCTTGTCCCGGAGAAAGAGGGTTACATAAGCTTGAAAGAGCTTCTGAAGGCTATTGATGAAGAATCCAATATGGCCTATGTGAGAGAATCCCACATTAGAGAGGTTTTGTTAAATAATAGAGATGGCTCTTTTGAGATTAACGAGGAAAAGATTAGATCTATCAAGCGAAACTTTACCCTAATAGACAAGGATCAAGATCGCGTTCATCCTCCAAAAATGCTATATAAGGGAATTAAACGAAAGACATACCCCTTTATTCTTAAATCCGGGCTGTTGCCAGGATCAAAAGAGCATATAGTAATGACAAAAGACAAAGATCTTGCCATACGTATTGCACATCGATTAGATCAAAAACCAATTATCTTGGAAATAAAGGCAGGAGTAGCCGCTGAAAATGGGATACCCTTTTTCCCTTTCGGTGATTCTATCTATTTAACGGATAAAATTCCAGCCCAGTTTATTAGTGGTCCACCATTGCCCAAAGAGCTGCCCGCCAAAAAAGAGACTGTGGAGAAAGAAAGGGAAATCATTTCAGGATCATTTATTTTGCAGGCAGAAAGGGATCCTGATCTTAAGCGGCGAAAAAACGTAAAAAAAAGAATTGAGTGGAAGAAAGGGATGAAAAAAGGCAGAAAAAGGGCAGGCCTTAGAATAAGCAGGCTGCATTCATTTTTTTAAAAAAGCATCGCTTACCAAATAAAGAGATGGGGGTAATTATGGATCCAGTGAGTATGTTATCTACAGTTAATCTGGGGGTTCCTCTTTATATGGTTATCTCTTTTGTCGCTATAATCTCTATATGTCTCCTGTTTAGTCGAATACAGTTAGGGCTTGCTGTATCATTTCTTTTTGCCTTTTATATTGGATACTTTTACAATAAAACATTACTACTTAAAACTATTGAAGGCTCTATCATAGGCACAGTGATATATGCAAGCCTGGGCCTTATTATCATTATTTTGGCCATTATTTCTTTCATGTCCTCCAATAAGTAACGCCCATTAGAATTCTACACAAGAAATTCTAACAGGACCAGCAAATTTCACCCCTAAACCTTTTATTACCTGGGATTAAGGATTATTTATGGCTGAGGGAAAGATAATTGAATACATTGACCAGAGAAAAATTGTGCTCTCGGTATGCCTGAAAGATAAGGGGAACAAGCTACAACTTTTAACCATATCTAACCATGAGGTAAGTATTTCTCCAAAAAGGGCTCTCCTCATTTCATCTGCCACTTTAAACACCTCTCGGTCAAGAGGAGAAATACTACAAGAGTTAAAAGTAATTGAAAAAATACGAACCGATTATATGACAACGATATCTGTTCAGGATCTCTGGGAACTCACTCAGGAGGAAAATAGGGCTTTTACCTATAAATATCTTGCGCAGCTTTCCTTTGGCAGAGATATTACTGATGATCACATATCTGCTCTGGTTAGGGCCCTCTTTGCTGACGGGGTCTATTTTAAGATAAAAGATGGCTCTTTTATCCCCAACAGTACAGATAAGGTAGAACAAATAATAAAAGCAAGAGAAGATGCTGAATTAAGAGAAAGGGAGTTAACAGAAGGAGCAAATTTCCTTAAGGAGGTAATAAACAACAGACATCCTGAGGAGTTCCCCTTAAAAGACAAAATTATTGAACTACTCATTCAGCTTGCCCTTTATGGAAAGGATGCCCCGGATTATAAGCTCGGTAAGGAAATGTTTTCCCGGGCTGGAATAAAGAATATAGACAATGCTCGCCGCATATTAGTAAACCTGAATATATGGGATGAGGATGAAAACCTTGATCTTCATAAGTTTAAGATTAGGTCCAATTTCAATGAGCATGCCCTTAAAGAAACAGATAGTGTAATGAAAAAAGAGGTAGGCTCAGAGGAACGGAAAGACCTGCAAGATTTATCTATCTTTACCATTGATGGACCACATACCAAGGATTTTGATGATGCATTAAGCTTAGAGCCTATTGAGGGAGGTTATAGGCTTGGTGTTCATATTACCGATTTAACACCATTTATCAAGGTTGACGGGCACTTAGATAGGGAAGCCTATCACAGAGCAAGCTCGATCTACCTTCCGGTTACCCAGATTCCCATGTTCCCACCAGGTCTTTCTAATAATGCATTAAGTTTGGTAAAAGGCTTTAAGCGGTTTGCTATATCCCTTTTTGCACATTTTGACAGGGATTGGAACCTGAACAATTTTCATTTTACACCTACCATCGTAAGGGTAGAAAAACAGCTTACCTACGATCAAGTAAATACAGGATATAAGGAAGAGCCGATTTTTTCGGCTCTTTATCAATTGTGCCAAGCTCTTAGGCAAAAGCGGGTTGCAAATGGCGCCATGCTTATCCCTCTCCCAGAAATCCATTTTGAATTCGACAATAATTCAGGTATATGCCCCAGATTGATAGAACAGAATACTCCCTCTAAAATTATTGTCTCAGAATGTATGATTCTGTATAACTGGTTAACAGCAAAGTTTGCCTCTGAAAAGGGTCTGCCTATCCTTTATAGAAGCCAGGAACCACCTCAGGAAAGACTGCCAATTGATGAGTCTAAGTATATCTATTATGTATTTCAGCAAAGGCGAAAGCTTCGGCCTCTTTATATAGATACAATACCTCATCCACATAGTAGCCTTGGGGTTGATATATACACCAACGCAACTTCCCCTTTAAGAAGATATATGGACGTGCTTGTCCAGAGGCAAATCTATTCTGCCATACTTCAGAAAAGTCCTGAATATGAGGAATTGAGGCTTAAAGAGCTAAATATGGTAATACAGCAGTCACTAAAAGATATTGATTTAATGAAGAGAAATCAGGTCCGGTATTGGATGCTTAAGTATCTTGCAGGATGCATAAATGATAGCTTTAAAGCGATTGTTTTCCAAAAATTTAAGTATAAATATTCGATAATATTAACCGATCTACTTTTTGTTGCTGACCTTCCAAACGTAAGAGGTCTTGATCTATCACCAGGTGAAGAGATAAAGGTGGCTGTGAAAAAATCGGCTCCCTGGGATGACATACTAATACTTGAGATAGCCAATTAACTCTCACGGTATCCACTCAAAATTGGAAGCAATTTTACCAGACGGGCTAAAATTCTCTATTAGTGCGTTTCGCTAAAATATTACATATATTAACCTTCAAATGCCAAAGCTCAAATGCCAAATTCACCCTGTTAAATCCCCTGCAGGGGGTTCCGCAAAGCGGAAATTTAAATGCCAAAGCTCAAATTTCAAAATGCCTTGCGCCGATCGGTATTTTTGACATTTGATAATTTAGATTTGATTTGAAATTTGGATTTTGACATTTGTCATTTTTAATAATTAGATATGTATGTATTTTAATGAAACGATATACTAAATTTTGATCTATCAACTATCACATCATTTGTGGATTGTATCGCTACACTACGCCTCAACTACCTTCTTTAAAATCAATGTACCGTCTCTATCATATACAAATATCTCAAAAATGAACGGTCTATCGATTGATTTGCTGAGTGTATATTTACTGCTGATTAACTTGAACCTCTGTATAAAAAACCGCTGCCCATTCCTATAGTTTACAGGGAGCCCGTCTTTGAGCTGTGAGTTAGGATAAACCCAAACCTCAGATTTATCTGAATCCTTTATGCGGGCAAGGACAAATATATACCCACCAATAGGTTCCTCATTCACCTGTTTGTTTATAATCCTGAAGTCAACCTTAATTGTCGATTTATTTCTTTCTACCTTTAGTTCATCAATGTCCACAAGTTTGGTCAAAGATGATTCAGTATGGTCCACCGTGGACAGAGGCCTTGGACTTTGATTTTTTTTCTCTGTAATATAATCGTCCAATAGGGCAATGTGCTGTTTAGATTCCTCAAGAGTTTTTTTTGTCTTTATAAGCATTGCCCTAAGCTCAGCATTTTCATCTGCCAGAATTCTATTTTGTCTATAGTAATTAATGAATACGTTGGTTAAAAAAATGGTCGCTACAATATAAAAGACAAAAAACAGCGAAACCCATAATAGAAAATGGGCGGATATCTTAAATGTCCTTACCTTGCCTACACCCTTAAATATCATAACTGTCAAACGTTCTTTGATCTTAGAGCGCCTTCTTATATCCTTTTTGCTCTTGGTACTGGGATTCATGCCTCTTTCTTGATTTTCGACTTTCTGTCTCTTTGACTCAGTTAAACCGTTTTTTTCTGTCATGGGATCGGTGCTGTGTATCTCTCAAAGTATTATGGTACGCAACCAAACTGTATATACAAGAGGAATTGGGCTATTGTTGGAATACTCTGGCAAAAATCTCCTCAATATATTTGAGGTGCTGGTTAAGGGAAAATGTCTCATCTATCTCGTTATTGCTGAGATAATTCTGAATATCAGGATCGCGTAAAACAAGCTGTTTAAAGCTTTCTCCAGTACTCCAGGCTTGAAGAGAGTTTTTCTGCGTTATTGAATAGGCATGTTGACGGGAACAACCCTTTTTTACCAAGGCCAAGAGAATTTGCTGAGAAAAGATGAGTCCCTGTAGTTTTTCAAGATTCCTGACCATGGCGTCCTTGTTAACCACTAAGTTTCTCATCATTCCTGTCAACCGATTGAGCATGTAATCTATTAGAATGGTGCTGTCTGGTGCAATCACTCTTTCCACAGAGGAATGACTAATATCCCGTTCATGCCAAAGGGCCATGTTTTCCATAGCAGCAATGCAATTGGATCTAACAAGCCGAGCCAATCCTGAGAGATTTTCAGAGCCAATTGGGTTCTTTTTATGGGGCATGGCTGATGAGCCCTTTTGTCCTGAGGTGAAAGACTCTTCCACCTCACCAACTTCTGTTCTCTGTAAATGCCTGATCTCTACCGCCATCTTTTCAATGGAACCTCCCAGGATTGCCAGTGCAGTAAAATACTGTGCATGTCTATCTCTTTGAATAATCTGTGTTGATATCTCTGCAGGTTTTAGATCAAGATGCTCGCAAACATATTTTTCTATTCTTGGGGGAATATTGGCAAAGGTTCCTACAGCCCCGGATATCTTTCCGTAGCTTATCACATCCAGAGCCTGTTTGAGCCGCCTGAGGTTTCGTTGCATCTCACTATACCATACAGCCAGCTTGAGGCCAAAGGTTATGGGCTCTGCATGGATTCCATGGGATCGACCTATCATGACTGTATCCTTATGTTCAAAGGCCTTTTCCTTTAAAATATCCATAAGGTTGCGAACATCATTTATAATGATCAGGAGGGCCTCTTTGAGCTGAAGTGCAAAGGCAGTATCCAGGATATCAGATGATGTCAGTCCCATATGAATAAAGCGTGCATCAGGTCCAACAAACTCCTCGACATTCGTTAAAAAAGCAATCACATCATGCTTTACCGTTTCCTCAATCTCCTGGATCCTGTCAACAGAGAAACTCGCTTTTTGCTTGATAGTTTCAACTGCCTCTTGCGGGATCATCTCCTCTTTGGCCATGGCCTCGCATACAAGGATCTCGACTTGAAGCCATTTGTCAAAGCGATTCTGGGGCTCCCATATCTTTGCCATCTTGGCACGTGAGTATCGCTCAATCATGTAAGCACCTAAAAATATATTGACTATTTATTTTCCTATAAGCTAATTTTCTGATAAAATCAAGGTAAACGCAGGTAATTGCTCAAAATCCTGTGGAAATTTACTGCTTTGTTAGGGCATGGGTATCTTTTTTTGCTTATGCCCTTAAATATAACTTAAGCTTAGTAGTCGTTTCAAAATTGGGTAATATAGACGGATCATATAACTATAGGGTCAAGTTGCCCTTCGGCCTCGAGTCGTTCGACCTGGAGGCCTTTCGGCCGTGAGCTCAAGGCCGAACGGCTCTCGACAGGCTCAGGACCGAGAGGCTATTACCCAATTTTGAAACGACATGGCAAGGCGCCTTATTAGAAGGGCATAACAAAAAAAGACACCCATGCCCTTCCTTAAACTATTGAGCAAATACAAACGGAGGATAAAAGAGCGGTTTTATCCACATCCATTCCGGTGTTGAGGTGTGATAATTTGTTGCTAAATAGTAAAGAAGGATTTATTCTAACAGTGCGGGCGAGACTATATAATGAGATAAATGTAAAAAGGAGAGGAGAATGACAAGAAAAATATCTATTTTTTTAGGAATCCTGTTTTTTCTACTGTTAGGATCTTCGATTATTTTAGCCTCTGAGGAGCTTACCTTGGAGGAGAGCATTAAGATAGCCTTAGAGAAGAGTTTATCTATCTACTCAGCACAAGAAGAGATAAAGGCAAAAGAATTTGAAGAACTCTCTACAAAGGCTGATTTTTTGCCAAAATTAAGCACCAGCTACACGTATACACGTCTTGATAATGATACTGTTAACGATGCCAAATATACAACGTATCCTTCCCCATTAGACACTAATTCCTACCAATTTAATATAACCGTCACTCAACAAGTGTTTACAGGATGGAGGCTTACCATATCACGGGAGATAGCCTCATTGGGAGTAGATACAGCTAAGATCCAGAAAGAGACTGCTATTCAGGATTTGGTATTGAATGTCAAGGCGGCCTATTTTGGCATCTTGAAAGCGGAGAAGCTCGCAAAGGTTGCCGAACAGTCAGTTGAGCTTCTTGAGGCTCAACTGAAGGTATCTCAGGCCTTTTATGATGAAGGGATTATAGCTAAAAATGATCTCCTGCAAACCGAGGTCCAGATGGCCCAGGCGCGTCAGAATTTGATCAGGGCAAACAATGGTGTAGAAATTGCGAAGTCCCTGTTTAACAAGTTACTCAGAAGGGACCTTAACCAAGGGGTAAAAATTAAAGATATACTTGATTATTACCCCATAAGGTTGCTTCTTGATCAATGCATGGAAAAGGCGGGGCAGAACAGGCCAGAGATAAAAGAGGTATCTCTAAATGTTATGTCTGCTGAAAAAGCCATAGATTTGAGTAAAAGCAGCTATTACCCATCAGTGACGGTAATTGGAAATTATCAAAGAGAGACCGATGATATCCTGTTAGATTCCAGTCCAGGGGAAGATCCTGATAACTGGACAATAACGTTAAAAGGAGAATGGACCTTTTGGGAATGGAGAAAGAAGAGGCATGATGTAGCGGCCGCCAGGGCCAAACTGGCAAAAGCCAACTACATCTTAAAAGAGATTAAGGATAATATTCAGCTGGAAGTAAAGGAAGCCTATTTATCGTTGAGGGAGGCAGAGAAGAATATCCAGGTAGCAAAAAAAGCTGTGGTTCAGGCAGAAGAAAATTTCAGGATGAATGAAGAAAGATACAAACAACAGGTTGCCACCTCCACCGATGTACTGGATGCTCTGACCCTTCTCACTCAGGCAAGGACAAACTATTTTAATACCCTAAGTGAGCACAATATTGCCTGGGCGAGGCTTGAAAGGGCTATGGGGGTAGGATACAACACAGAGAGTAAATAATTATTTCCCTAACTGATCTTCTCCACAATCAAATCTTCAATTTCTACGGCTAAGGATCTTTGAATTAGTTCAATTGATATGACCACCTTGTCAGTTTTACCCTTATGTTTAATATAAAATCCAGTCAGTCCTTTTAACGGCCCCTCCATAATCATAACCCTATCACCTTCTTTCATATAGGCCTGGTTCCTCACGGTCCTGTCAGTGCCATGTAATGTCTTAAGTGATGCTATCTCTTCATCTTTTACTGGAACAGGCTTTCCCTGGATACCAAGTATTCTAACAACTCCATAAGTCTTAATTATATCCCAGTATTGATTTAGATTTAGATCTGAACGCACAAACACATAGCCCGGCAAAAGAGGGACCAGTATCCTTTTTCTCCGATCTTTTCTCCTGCTCATGACCTGCATTTTAGGGATAAACGCCTCAATCAATTTTTTCCTCAGCCCGTTAAGGACAACATCCTCATGCCGGCTTCTTGAATGAATAGCATACCATTTTTGTTGATTTCCTTTCATTTGATACGTATCGGTCATTTGTGATCTATCGAGTGTATTTTTTGATATGCATCAGGTATAGGTTCTGCCACCAAGACACAAAGACACGAAGAAATGATTATGGCTCTATTCAGCCACCAAGGCGCAAATTACAATTTTCAATTGCCAATTTTCAATTATTTGTGTCTTGGTGTCTTTGTGGCTGAACTATTACTAAATTAGAGCTTTACAGAGCAGTAAAGTTAGCATCACCTAATTAAATGCCCAAATCTACTCCAGTGGGGCCAAGACCAATAAATAATAATAGCCTTCCCTTTGAGCTTATTTAAAGAAACAAAGCGCCAGTATCTGCTATCAAGGCTATTATCACGGTTATCACCCATAACAAAAATGGAATTTTTAGGAACAATCACAGGACCATAATTTTCATGTTTAATATATTCATCCAATATATAATGTTTGGATTTATCAAACAATTCTAAATAGTTATTTGCCAGGGCAATATTTTCATCTTTATATTTTCCAATATATTCTGTCTCAATTTTCTCACCGTTCACATATAACACATCATCCTTTATCTCAATCTTGTCTCCCTCAATGCCAATAACCCTCTTTATAAAATCTTTCCTCTCATCTCGTGGCCATTTAAAAACAACTACATCCCCCCTCTTCGGTTTTTTAATCTGTATGATATAACGATCAACAAAGGGTACCTTAATTCCGTAAATAAATTTATTTACTAAAATATGATCCCCAATTAGAAGCGTTGGTTTCATAGATCCTGAAGGGATCTTAAAGGCTTGAATCACAAATGCCCTGATGAAGAGTGCCAGAATAAGGGCTATTATGGCTGCCTCTAAATATTCTCTGAAGAGGCTCTTTTTCTTCTTTTCTCTCGCCTGTTTTCCGTTTTCGGTTTTTTTATTCAAATAAAATACCTTTCGTATGTTCGCTCGCGGGTGCAATGCCTGCCTTCTGGCAGGCAGGGTTAAACTTTCCTCAATTCTGAACGTTTACCCTTTCTATTCCTCATTTGCCCTAAGTATTTAATGTAAGAATTACTTCTTTGTAAAGCAATTTCTCAACAGAGGCAATTTCAAAATAATCAAAAATTTTCTAAGCACTACATTGATATCTTCCCTGATATATTACTACATATTGTGGTAATATTATAAATTACCACTATATAGCTATAAATTGTGGTAATTTTACTTAATTTATTAAAAATACTTGACAAATTAATTTATATATGTATTAGTATACAGAAATTTCAGTAGTATTGATTGATCAATTGTTTCGGAGGAATAGATAGTGGGCCAAAATACGGTAAAGAAAATAAGAGAAGAGCTTTTACTGAGCAAGGCGGAACTGGCGAGAAAAGCAGGTGTTTCTCCATTAACAATCGATAGGATTGAAAGAGGTAAAGATTGTAGAATGGAGACAAAGAGAAAAATTATTCTGGCCCTCGGCTACAAGTTAAGTGACAAGGATAAACTTTTCTTTAACAATATAAAATTGTAAGGAATTAGGCTTCAAATGCCCATATCAGCAAAAAATAGACTTATCGGGATTGATATTGGATCCCACTCTATCAAGATTGTCGATATTGACGATAGCAAAACGGGAATGGTCTTAAAAAATTTTGGCATGATAGAGCTCCCCCAAGACTCTATAGTGGAAGGTTCTATAAAGGAAATGGAAATAGTTTCTTCCGCCCTAAAAAACCTCCTAAAAAATCTAAAAATTAAAAATAAAAATGTGGCCACATCTATATCTGGCTACTCAGTTATTGTCAAAAAAATTACAATACCCAAAAGGGAAGAAGTAGGCTTAGAGAAAAGCATACAAAGTGAAGCGGAACAATATATTCCTTTTGATATTAATGATGTAAACCTGGATTTTCAGATACTTCCATCAGAAAAAGAAGGGGCAGAAGAAGAGGAAAAAGAAGAGTTAATGGATGTTCTTTTAGTAGCTGCAAAGAAAGATATGGTTGAGGAATACATAAGCCTTCTTCACTTAACAGATCTAAATCCTATGGTTTTAGATATAGATGCCTTTGCCCTACAAAACGCCTTTGAAATCAGCAATCATGAACAATCTGGCTGCCATGCCCTGGTCAATATCGGCGCTCAACAACTGACGATAAACGTTATTAAAGATGGTGCTTCCATATTTACCAGAGACTCATCCTATGGTGGATCACAAATCACAAGCGAGATCCAACAAAAATTAAATATATCTTATCAAGAAGCAGAAATGATAAAATTGGGCGCTAAGCCATTAGAAATGGAGAAGAAACCTATAATTGAGGAGATATTTTCATCAACAGTTACAAAATGGGCTCAGGAAGTAAAAAGAGCCCTTGATTTTGTGACAACTACTTTTATAGACGTAAAAGTTGAAAATGTCCTGCTTAGCGGAGGCTCATCCTTGATTAAAGGATTCAGTAAATATCTCGGCCTAGAAACAGGTCTAAAGATAGAGATGCTCAATCCTTTTGGTAATTTAGAGATTAAAGAAAAATTATTTGATGCAAACTACTTAAATTATCATGCCCCAATGGCCGCTATTTCCATTGGCCTTGCATTGCGGAGTATAGGTGACAGATGATCAAAGTTAATCTCTTTCCTTTTAGGGCTGCGAGGATAAAAGAAAATATAAGGCGACAGGTAACTATCTACCTGCTCTCTATGATATTTCTCATCCTGGCTAGCAGTTACTTCTATCTTAATCTCAACAACAAGGTAAACACCTTGAGAGAAGAGCGAGATGTTAAACAAAAAGAGCTGGACTCCTTTAAAGATACCAATGTAAAAATAGCGGCCCTAAAGAAAACTATCGCTGACGTCGAAGTGAAATTAAAGACAATAAAAAGATTAGAAAAAGGCAAAACCGGGCCAGTCAAACTCTTAGATGATATAGCCACGAGCGTGCCGGAAGATAAGCTATGGCTCAGCACTCTTAAAGAACAAAAGGGAACGCTTATTTTAAACGGAACAGCGATGGATAACGAAACAGTTGCAGATTTTATGAATAGACTACAAAATACAAAAAGCATAAACTCCGTTCAATTAGTCAGAACAAGGCAGAAGAAAATACCGGGATTTGATTTGAGTCTCAAAAATTTCTCCCTGAACTCAAAAACATACGCCTTTAAAGAAAAAGCTCTCCCTAAAGCGGGAAAAAAGAAATAGAGAGGAAGATAGGGGGCTATGGCAATCGATCTAAATACCTATTTTGATAAAATATCCAAATTGAGGATGATACACAGGATCCTCATCTTTGCAGGGACGGGTGTTCTTATTGTAGGTCTCTATATTTGGCTCGTATACGTCCCGAAAACAGGTGAAATAAAGACTATAAAATGCGCACTGGATAGATTAGAAACAAATATCAGAATTGCTAAGGTCAAGGCGAACAATTTGAAAAGACTTGAAGCTGATCTTGCCAAAGCCCAAGGAGATTTAAAAGTTGCCATAAAGCTTCTTCCTACTACCAGTGAAATCCCAAGTCTTTTAAAGAACATTACCAAACTCGGCAATGATTCAAATTTGGAATTTCTCCTATTTAGTCCTGAAAAGCAGGTTTCAAAAGAATTTTATGTAGAAATCCCGGTAAGCATAGAGGTGCTAGGAAGTTATCATGATGTTGCTATATTTTTTGACAAGGTTGGAAAGCTCGATAGGATAGTTAATGTTGTCAATGTGAACATGATTCCAATCAAAGAGCTGAGCACTACTCTTAAAACTTCATGCAAAGCCACAACCTACAAGTTTAAAGAGGACAAGACCGGAAGTGTACCCAAAAAAAAGAAATAGTATAGTTATGCTTTTGATATGTGGTATTGTGGCTATTCCTATCCTTTTAGGAATATCTACAGCTCAAGCTAAGGAAAAGGTTACCGTTAAGATTTCAAAAGAGAAAAAAGAGGCTGCTGAACCATCAAAAGAATCTGTGGAGGAAACAACTGCTACTATAGACACGGAAGAGAAAGCAAAAGCAGCCTATTTTTATGATCCTACTAACAAAATAGATCCTTTCAAATCCTTTATTGTTGTAAGAAGGGAGTTAGAGGAAAAAGAACAAGGAAAACCAAAAACCTATCTTGAGACCCTTGACATTTCACAATTGACCATCTCTGCCATAGTATTAGGAAGTAAGGGAAATTGGGCCCTTGTCCGGGATTCAAAGGGAGATGGTCATGTAATTAAGGTGGGAACCCTTATAGGAAGAAAAAGCGGTCGAGTAAAGAGAATTCTTGAAAAAGAGGTTGTTGTCACTGAATCTTATAAGGATATTAGAGGTCGCGAAAAAATAAAGGATATCTCGATAAAGCTCCCATCTACAGATATAGATTAGTTCGATAAAATAGCAAAATAAAGGAGAGCTGGCATGTTTTATAAAAAAGGCCTGAGAAAAGAAAATATTATCTCTCTATTAATAACATTCTTTTTAACCTTTCTTGTCTTTAGTTGTGCTCAAGCACCTGTAAAAAAAGAGGTTGCAGGCATAATAGAAGAGAAGCCTACTCAAATCGAATCAATAAAAGTCATTTCTGAACCCTCTGATGAAAAGACAATGATTGAAATAACCAGCTCAAAACTTGTCTCCTATGCTGCCTTTAAGTTGGTTCAACCATTACGGCTCATAGTGGATTTAAATGCACTTCCTGCTCAGGGATTGACTGGTCCAGGTGACATCAATGACAGGCTCGTAAAAGATATCTATTTTGAAAAAGTCAAAGATAGACCTCTATCAACACGCCTTGTCGCCACTTTAACTCAGGATATAGAATACAATGCGAGGGAAGAGGATAAAACAGTAAAATTTCTGCTTTCGGCGAAAAAAACCAGTGAAATTGCAGAAAAACAGCTTCCTTCTACACCAGCAAAAGAGGAAGAAATGGCAGCGAAAAAACCCCGCCTGTACTTTTCACCTTCTAAAACACAACTGAATCAGATACTTGGAGTTGATTTTTACATGCTCCCAAAAGGAAAATCAAGGGTCACCGTCACCACCACCAAAAAGGCAAATTATGATTTAAGCAGGAAAAACTCTCTTACGTTGCTTTTAGAGATAATGGGTGCCACCATCCCATCTGAACTGACAAGATATTTAAACTCCTCCCTCTTTAAAGGAGCGGTTAACCAAATTACACCGATTGTAAAAGTTGCTGAAAAACAGGTTGATCTGGAAATCGAGTTAAAAGATATGGTCCCTTACCATGTGGTGCAGACGGATACAGAAATAAGGCTGGATTTTAGTAAAACATCTGTCAAACCACCTGTCAAACAAATAACCCAGACAAGGCTTGGTAAGACCTTTGTTAAACAAACGGAGGGGCCTTCTGAGACACTTGTAAAATCCGAGAAAATGCCCCCTCCTGTAGTTAAACCTGTTGTTAGACCTGCTCATAATACCACTAAGTATACAGGGGCCAGGATGACCCTTGAATTTGCTGATGCAGACATAAGAAACATCCTCAAGTTAATTGGAGAGGTGAGCAAGCGGAATATAGTGTGGGGGTCCGAGGTAAAAGGCACAGCGTCTATGAGATTAAAAAATGTTCCCTGGGATCAGGCCCTTGATGTAGTGCTTGATATAAATAATCTCGGCATGATAGTAGACGGGAATATTATCAGGGTAATGACAAAAGAGTCTATAAAGGCATTAGAGCAAGAGGAGGAAGCGAGGCTAAAGGCCGAAAGAGAAAGGATAAAGGAGATTAAGACTGCACAAAAGGCGGCCGAAGCAGAAGAGCCATTGGAAACTGCCTATATAACTGTCAATTATCAAGATGTAACTGCCATAAAAGAGCTTATAAAGGAAAATGTGAAGGGACCGAGGGGTAGGTTATCAGTTGATACCGCAACTAAAACCATAATCATTACGGATACAGCCTCCAATATACAAAATGCAAAAGCCTTGAAAGACAGGCAGGATAGACCCATCAAACAGGTAATGATTGAGGCGAGGATTGTTGAGGTCAGTACAGGTTTTAGAAGGGATATAGGAGTTGAATGGACCGGTAGCTACCAGACATCCAGACATCCCTGGGGGGGGTCTGGCCCGAGGACCTATACCTACAATTTTGCCACAAACTTTACTATGCCCACCGCCACTACAGCAGGAATAGCTTTTGCCAACACAGCGGCTACAAAGGTCCTTAACGCACAAATAGCCCTGGCTGAGACCGAGAATAAGGCGAAGACCCTTTCTGCGCCAAAAATCATTACACGGGATACAAAAACAGCCTCCATAAAGCAAGGCACAAAGATTGTAATCCCTTCTGGTACAGATTCGAGTGGAAACAAAACATATGAACAGGTTGATGCCACGCTAAAACTCGAGGTGACTCCCAAAATAACACCAAATAACATGGTTATTTTGGACATTGATGTGAGTGATGACTATCCTGATTATTCTCAAGCAATAGGTGAAAATGTTCCAATCAGAACCAAGAATGCCAAGACACAGATGATGGTTGCCAGCGGAGACACAGTTATTATAGGAGGAATCTATAAGGAAAACACAAGCGATGTTATTGAGGGAGTGCCGTGGCTCAGCAAAATACCTATCTTTGGATGGCTTTTCAAGAGAGAGGAAAAGAAAAAGGAGAAAAGTGAACTCCTCATCTTTTTAACACCTACTGTACTGCCAAGCACCTAAATTTAAAAAAATCTTTTCTAAAAAATAGCTATAAAATCTTCAGGATATCCAAAAGATTGTCTATATAATAATCAGCCTTTAGGGATTTGTTTCTGTATGCGATGAAGGGTACACCAGAGGCCTGACAAACAGTAAAATCTACTTCGGAATCACCTACATACAAACATTCCCGGGGTTCGATCCTAAAAAAATTAAGGATCTTGAAGATGGGCTCTGGATGTGGTTTGGGGTTTTCCACATCGAGGGATGAAACAACTATGTCAAAATAGCGACTAAGTCCGTTTATCGCGAGAACTTTTTCTATGGTATTGCTCCGATTTGTTGCCACTGCCAGACCATAATCCGGTTTTAGAACATCAAGCACTTCTTTCAGGCCTGGCTCCATAACCATATCCTTTATAAAGGGAATGTAGTCAAGTTTTAAACGATATTCCTGGGCCTTGACTTTATAAGGGGTACCTCGAAAGATATGATTTAACGATTCCACAACAGTATTCATGTGAACAAACTCAACATCTTTATCTTTTAAGGGAGGGAGAACGAAATGGGATAGAATATGGTTATAGAAATTAACATTTGCCTGCTGCGAATCAAACATAACTCCATCGCAATCAAATATAATCACTGATGCACTCATAGGCTCTATAATCTACTAATAGTCGACCAAAAGATCAATCATAACTTGCAATAGGTCTGATTTTGTGTCAATTTAGCACCAGGTATTAGCCGCAGACCCGCCTGCCAGATGGCGGGCAGGTTCACGCAGACAGACACAGACGCTTCGCGAAAATGGATATTAACAACATTACTACACTATTAATTGTGCCCAAAGCATGCTCACCATCGCTCTGGCTCAGGCGAGGCATGCGGGGATTGTTCTAGATGTGCTCGAGAGGCATGCCAACCAATGCTTCCGCTGGCGGAAGTATTGGTTTCAGTTAGTCTGCGTCAATCTGTGGTTTAGGTAAAATTTTAATAAATAAGGAACAGATGGAAATAAAATCAGATTATCTTATTATCGGAAGTGGCATTGCCGGGCTCAGCTTTGCCCTCAAGGCAGCCCTGAAGGGACGAGTCGTCACTATAGTAACAAAAAAAGAGACGATGGATGCCTCTACCAATTATGCCCAGGGTGGTATTGCCTCAGTGTTAGACCCAAATGATTCATTCGATCTTCACATACAAGATACATTAGAGTCTGGCGCTGGCCTCTGTAATGAGCAAGTTGTTCGCATGGTTGTAACAAATGGGCCTAATATGATCAAAGAGCTTATTGCTCTCGGGGTTAAATTCTCACACGATAACAGCACACAGGCTGACAAATTAGACCTCACCCGAGAGGGAGGGCACTCCAGAAGAAGGATTGTCCATGCTGAAGATCTTACCGGGCAAGAAGTGGAAAGAGCCCTTATCCACAATGTAAAAAAGAATAAAAATATTCAGATTTATGAAAATCACATGGCTATAGACCTGATTACTACATCCAAATTTATAAGAAGAAGCCTCTCATCGAATGAGACCGAAGAGACGTGTTGGGGCGCCTATGTTTTGGACACACTTACAGGTGGAGTAAATATCTTTCTGTCCAGGATAACGGTCCTTGCAACTGGGGGAACAGGCAAGGTGTATCTCTACACCACCAACCCTGATATTGCTACTGGTGATGGTGTGGCTATTGGGTATAGGGCCGGCGCAAAGGTGGCAAACATGGAATTTATACAATTCCATCCCACATGCCTCCACCATCCGTTGGAAAAGAATTTTTTGATTAGTGAGTCAGTCAGGGGTGAGGGTGGTCGTTTAATTGATAAAAGGGGCAATCATTTTATGGAACGCTATCACCCTTTACAGGATTTAGCCCTGAGAGATGTTGTGGCACGATCAATTGATGCTGAACTAAAGAAGAGCGGCGATGAATGCGTTTATCTGGATATAAGTCACCGGCCCCGGGATTTTATAAAAAACCGGTTTCCAAACATCTACAAGACGTGCTTAGAGTTACACATAGATATTACCAAAGAACCCATTCCAGTAGTGCCTGCTGCTCATTATATGTGTGGGGGAATTTTAACAGATACACAGGGGCGGACCAATATAACCAACCTTTACGCAATAGGTGAGGTAGCCTGTACCGGGCTACATGGCGCAAACCGATTAGCCAGTAATTCTCTTATAGAGGCACTCGTTTTTTCACGATTCGCCTTTAAAGATAGCGCTAAGATGATTACTGATAAAGATGATTATCAATTCCCACACGTTCCTCTTTGGGACACAGGCTCAGCAACTGACAGCGATGAATCTGTGGTCGTCTCCCATAACTGGGATGAGGTAAGAAGAATGATGTGGAACTATGTGGGTATAGTCAGGACAAATAAGAGATTGATCAGGGCCATGAGGAGGATAGAGGTCATCCAACAGGAAATTAAGGATTACTATTGGGATTTTATCATCACAAGGGATTTGTTGGAACTGAGAAATCTGGTAACTGTTGCCGAGTTAATCATCACCTCTGCTACCATGCGGAAGGAAAGCCGGGGCCTTCATTATAACCTGGATTACCTGGAAAGGGATGACAAGAGCTGGCGCCATGATACGATTATTTAGGAAAAAGTTATAAATGCCTAAAATTAAGGTTTGAATAAAACAATTCGTTCTTTAGGCACTCGAAGGGCTGTTCCTTTTTCCTCTGCCACGCCAGTAGAGAAAAAAGGAAAAAACGTATGTGTAGTTCTGTGACTATTGAGATAATAGAAGTCAGGTACTTATAGTATTTACCAGAGAGTAATCGGGAATCTCACCCACAAGCGCTCAAATAGCTTATCCCGTCCCGTAATCTTGAGCCATGTCATTACAAAGGCATAGAGTAAGCCCAAAGAGATGGCGCCAAGGACACCATAAAGAAGCCCCATAAATATAAGATGTCCAACATCCCACGCCCACTCAAAACAAAAAGGGAACATATCAGCTCCTTTTGATAATCCCAGAATCCGTTACCACCTTACCAAGAACCTCGACTGGGTTCATTTCTACCTCTTGCGGAAACATGGGTAAATATCTATAAGACAGCGAAAATAAAAGTATTCCATAGCCAACGGATCCTATTGCAATTCCCCACTCCTGCCACGTTGGAAAATAACTCATAAACTTGTCAAATGGCATAACTGGTATGGCAAGGGTCTGGACACTAAACACAAACCTGTTAATTACAATACCGATAACATTCATCAGGGCACCTATAATAAGAAGGTCATTTCTCTCTCTGAACTTTGGGGTTATTAGAATAATTGCCGGAATAATGCCAAAAATCCCGATCTCGGCAATAATAAGCCAGATTCCATAGGGTCCATGATAAAAATCCATAAATGACATCCCAGCCCGGGGGACAACCCCATAGGCCCAGGCAATCGTGTCCACGATCTTGAGAACGATATAGGTGGCAAGAAGCCAGCCTGAAATCTTGGCTAACAAGTTAAAAACACTCCTTTTTATCAATTCTTTTTTGGTGGCCTTCTGGGCGATCCATACGCAGAGTAAGGTAAAGGACGGGCCTGCTGCAATGGAGGAATGGATGAATAAGAAGAAGGTCCACGGCCATATAAAAAAGCCCTCTCTAAAGGCAAAAGGGCGACCAAACAGCACTCCAAACATTCCCCCCAGTGAGCCTTGATGAAAGAAAGAAAGAAATGTTCCTGCAGCAGCAAACAGGGCTATTATATGATGCAGGGTATTACCAAAGATATCAATCTCGGGTATCTCCTTTAGTTTTCTATTGGAAAATATCAAAGGGAGATATTCAATGGTCAGCACACCAAGATATGCAGTGATACAAAAAGAGACCTCGGTCAACATCGAATGGACATTGGCATGCCAGAAAATAAACCACCCTCGTAATGGTTGCCCGATATCTACCCCAAGCATTGCAATGGCAGACGAGTAACAGATGAAACCGATAACAACAGCTGCGTTAACAACAGCCTTTAGGTTTTCACGAAAGGGATAAATAAAAACTTCGCCAATGATATGGGTCAAAAATCCTGTAAAGAATGCGCCTGCACCAAGGGCAATTATGGAGAGATCAAATACAATCCACAAACCAAATGCAAAGTAGTGATTCATGTTTGTCTGGTTCAGTCCTTTAAAAAAACATAAAAAGGCTGACACCAAACCCCAGGTAATAAGGGCAATCCATAGCACCATCCATGGCACAAATCTCTTTAATGAACATCTTTGAACACCATTGGGGATTAAAGCCAAATCCATAACTATCCCTTTGTTTTGTTGGTTTTATTGTGTGCAACTGACATTATTTAAATTCCCCTGTCAAATAATTGTCTGCCATACGCTTCACCCAGTTTTTCGTGCTCATATAATATACCTTGGGTTTGGTGCCGAGCCTCTCCAGCAATCTAAAGGCATGCGGACTTTTGATAAGCTGAGAAATCGTATGCTCAGAGTTATTAAGGTCACCAAAGGTTATAGCCTTTGTGGGACAGGCCTCTACACAGGCAGGAATATATTCATCCTCTTTCAGATCTCTTCTCCCCTCTGCATATGCCTTAGACTTAGCCCTCATAAGCCTATGGTGGCAGAATGTGCATTTTTCCACCACTCCTCTCATCCTTGGGGAAACCTCTGGAGAGAGATATCTATCCATGCCTTCAGGGAAAAGGGGATCAAACCAGTTAAAAGCTCTTGCATGATAGGGACATGCAGCCATACAGTATCTACAACCTATACACCGTGTATAGATCTGGCTTATTATTCCAGTGTTTGGATCTTTTCTGGTTGCTGTTGCCGGACACACTGGCACACATGGTGGATTATCACACTGCATACAAGGTCTGGGGATATACACGACCTCAGTTTCTGGAAACTCTTTTCCATTCGTTACCATGTAAATCTGAAGCCAGGCTATGTTCCTTGTCTTATCCGATTCATCATACAATACAGAAATATTATTTTCAGAGGCACAGGCGATAGTGCATAGACCACAGCCAGTGCATTTATCTAAATCAATAACCATCCCGTATCTATTGCCTTTACTGTTCTCTTCCTTTTTCATAGCCTTTTCTTTGCGTAAGGAATGTTATGCCTTGATTACCTTAACCCTCGTATTCCACCACACAGGTTGTCCACTTAAAGGATCCTCAATTGGGTCAATTATCTCATTAGGGTTGACGCCCTTTCCCTTAAGATACTTATCATATGCAGTATGTCCAAGACCAAAAGGGACAAAGATAACACCAGGCATAGCCCCATCAAAAAGATGAATTCTCACCGATAACTCGCCCTTAGGAGATTGTAATATCGCCCTTGAACCCTCTGCTAGACGATATTGAGATGCCGTTTTTGGATTAACCTCCACAAAAAGATCATCTTTTGTAAGCTGATGATCAAAGAGTGTTTTATTAAGGAATGGTGGATTTCCTATCCATCCACTTGCCAGGTTTATAAATTCAATGGGTAAAAGAAGTAATGGATATTGATTTTTATCTCCGCTTGATTTTAATTCTTCATAGTGGGGCATATATACCTCATCTCCCTTAGAGCGTATGCCCAAATCTAATAACGTATCATCAAATGATTTTCCCTTTGAATAGGCCGTAAGGGCCAATTCTATCTCAGTGGAGAAAAATTCAAATTTTTTACTTGGGGTTTTAAATATATCTGTCCATTCGCCAAAGGAATGTGATGGGGTATACCAGTATCCATTTTTTGTAATATCTTCCCACGAAACCTTGCTTTTCCCTGCATCATAAAGCCCGCTGACCCTCTCCTTTACGGCCTCTTCAAAATTAGCCCACTGAAAGGAGCCAGCAACTGATCCGCCTATTCTCTTTGCCAGGGATATAATGACATCCCCGCTGTGTCTCGTGCTATACAATGGTTTTACTGCTGGCTGAGAAAGGGCATAGAGAGGATATTGAATCCCAGTCGGCCTTATAATATCAATCATCTTTTCAAGATGGCTATGATCAGGCAGAATCATATCAGCCATCATAGAGGTTTCATCCATAAATGGAGACAAACTCACGATAAAGGGTATCTTTGCCAGCGCCTGGATAAAACTCTGGTTATCAGGGATAGTATAAACAGGATTTGCAGAACACAACAGAAGCGTATCAACAGGGGAACTTTGGTTACCATTTATTGCCTCTGTAAACTTATGTATTAGGCTCCTGGTAAACGGATATTTTGAAGTTCCGGCACGATCGAGTCTTTCTTTTGTAAGGCCATTGTTGGCCACTGAATCATATTCTACCTCTGCCCAAGGGGCCAAAGGAACATCATCGGTTATGAGAGTCCCTCCTTTGGTATTTATTCTTCCTTTCAATGCATTAAGTGCATAGACCGCCATAAATTCATACAAACTGCCAGGAAGTGTTCCTTTCCCTCTTCCAGCAAGGGCAATAGGGGCATGAGCTGAGGCAAACTTTCTGGCTACCTCAATAATTACTCGGCTCTTTATTCCTGTGATTATTTCTACATTCGCGGGAGAATACTTCCCTAAGACAATTCCTGAAAATCCCTTATGTTCCACTCCCTTTTCATCAAACCAATCATAGAAACCAAAACAATGATTTTCGATAAATTCTTTGCTGTATAGCTTTTCCTGGATAATGACATGGGCTATTCCGAGGGCCAGGGCTGCCTCTGTTCCTGGAAATGGGGCAAGCCAAATGTCAGCCTTTGATGCGGTATTTGAGGCTCGTGGATCAACCTGGACCACATGCGTTTTATGTTTTTTTTGCTCATCACTGATCCAGTGCCTCCAGACACTCAGCATACTACCAGGAAAGCCCCATCCATCTAAAAGGCCACAGCCAAAGCTTAAAATAAAATCGGTATTTTCCAGATCAAATGCTAAAGGACTATTGATTCCCTGCATAAGGAAATTAACCATAGCATGGGTATCTTCTTCTTGTGGCATACGCAGGTAGTTTGGGCTTCCAATAGAACTGAGCAGTCTTTTAATGAGAAGGGCCATTGTAGATCGAGACTGATTCCCATCAATAGCTGCCAATTCTTCTGGTACTCCTTTATCTCGTAATCCTTTTATTCTGGTAGTCAATGTATCGAGAGCTTCATCCCAGGATATTTCTTTCCATTTCTCTGACCCCCGTGGCCCCACCCGTTTCATTGGTGCCTTCCACCGGATTCCTTCATTGTATAGAGTCTGGAGACCTGCCATGCCAAGGGGGCATATTGCTCCGTGATTTACTGGATACTCACTCCTGCCTTCTATTTTGACTGCCCTGCTGCCAACCTTTCTGACCTGGATACCGCATGCACCGGGACAAAGCGTGCAGACGGTTTTTATATACGAAAATTTTCCTCTCCCAGGCACTGGTACCCACGCCCAGTTCTGAGTCCATATTGCAATATCATCTATAAGTTTCCAGGGGAGCGGGGATAACATAGTTCCCCCTAATCCTCCTGCGACAAACTTAATAAAATTCCTGCGATTAAATTCCATTTTGTCTATCCTCATTTATGACATACAAAACAGGCGTTGTTGTTTTCCTTTCCTTTTCGCTTATGGCAGTCAGCACAATCATCCATTTTCATTGTATCCCATGTGTTTTTTTTGTATCCGGCAATATTTCTCCCCCATATATCGATACTATAACGGGTTAATCTATTAAGCTTGTATGTAGGTGGAATTTTTCTTGTAGCAAAATCGCCATGGCAGACCTTGCATTCAATCTCAGCCATCTTTACATGGGCAATGTGGGGAAAATATACGCAATCTGGCTGGCGTGCGTAGACGAGCCAGGGGATTTCTTTTTTTGTCCCAACATAATCAGTAAAAAGCTTTTTCTCTTCTGAGTTTTCAGATAGTGGAGACTCCGAATCTTCATGACATTCCATACACTTTTTGATTCCAGGAATTCCAGAAAATGTACCATCTTCGTAAAAAAAGTGGCATTCCTCACAGTCCAATCCAGCATCCGATTCCGGGCCATGACTGGCATGAGAAAAGATCAGTGGTTGACTCTTTTCAGAGTAAAGAAGAAGGGGAAATACCATCCATCCAACAATGAGGGCCGCAATTAAACCTACTAAGAAGAATATCCATCCATCCATTTTAAGCCTGCCAGGCTTTTTCGCGTCAGCCTCCATACGATCCTCTTTTGTTCTCTTTTGATCAATAATGAATTGCTGACCTTTTATCCGATGTCCCTTGCTTTGTCAAGGGAAAAGAACCTGGCGTATATGGCCTATATATCCCACTATATCCACCAATCCTCATAAGAACTACCATGAACGTCTTTAATGAAATTTAATGGAATCCTTAAAGAATAATCTTAATTTCTTGACGCCTGTCCTGTTGATAGGTAAAATATAGTACAAGTGTTAGGAGATGGATACAATAGCACTTTCTAAACTGGAGGAGAAAATGTACAGAGGCTTTATAATTGTTCTCATCATGCAATTAGGGTTTTTTATTCATGGCTGTACTACCTTAGAACATATAGATGGTAGTTCAAAAGAAGAAAGAAAACAATTCAAAATGTCTAAATATGAAACGATGAATAAGATGGAGAAAGTTAGAGCCGAGAACGTAAATCTCCAAAGACAAATAGATATCTTAAATATCTTAGGAAAAGAGAAACAAAGGATAATAGATGAAAATGAGAGCAAGATTGCAAGGGTGAGAAAGGAAAATGAGAGCAAGATTGCAGAGATAAAAGAGGAAAATGAGCTCTTGAATGAGGAGATAAAAAATCTAAAAAGTGAGAGTGAAAGGATACGAGATGAAAACGAGAGCATGATTGCAGGGATAAGAGGGGAAAATCAGAATGAGCTTGCAAGGCTGAGAGAGGAAAATGAGCTCTTGAATGAGGAGATAAAAAATCTAAAAAGTGAGAGTGAAAGGATACGAGATGAAAACGAGAGCATGATTGCAGGGATAAGAGGGGAAAATCAGAATGAGCTTGCAAGGCTGAGAGAGGAAAATAAGGCCTTGAATGAGGAGATAAAAAATCTAAAAAGTGAGAACCAAAGGATTAAATATGAAAACAAATCCCTCGTGAAAATACTAACTAGACAAAAAGAAACCCCTTCATCTCAATCGAATGCATTTAAAAAATATATTCAGAAATTAAAGATCAAAGTACTCAGTAGAGATAGTAAAAATTCTGCTGAAAAGATGGCAAAAAAGCTTAACAAGATAGGTTATGACATCAAATCAATCAGTTATGCTCCCCGATCCAAGTTTTTACGAAATACAGTATATTTTGCACCAGAATTCAAGGATGAAGCAGAAATGATTGTAGTGAGTCTTGGAGGTAACACAACATTTAAACCCTTGAATTGGCCTTCGGTATTCGATCTTATTGTAGTGACAGGTAAAAATCCCTGACGATTGTTACCAGAAAAAAGTGCTAGGAGATTTTACTAAAATATCCCTCGTTTTGCACGTTTTGGTTCAGGGATTTCAGGCATATCCCCTGAAAGGATCAAAGCAGGGACCTCTTTAACCATTCGCTCCGCATCATCATAGCTTCTCAATATCTCTGCTGCGGCCTCAACCGCCTGGGATAAGATCGGTGGACAACTATTAGAAGAGCGCGCATCGCTGGCAATCACATGAACCAGTCGGTGTCTTAACAACCTCTCGGCGCACTGCATGGCTATCCCTCCAAAATCTCCAGTAATGTTCATTGCCGTCACCTGAATCAATGCTCCCATGGAAACAAGTTCATACAGAATGTCTATGTCGTGCTGTATTACTAGATTTCGTTCCGAGTGAGAGATAATGGGGGTGATTCCATTGAGGGTGGGAAGTGTGGCCACGATAGTATGGATGCCGTCCTCGACCGCCTTCTGGCCATAAGAAGACTCTCTTCTATAGACTTGGCACCGTCATCAACGCCTGGGAGAATATGACAATGGATGTCTATCAATGATCACGGTCCCTCACCATAAATGTTCTTGGATTTTTTCTTTCTGCGGAACCATTTTCTCCTGTCTCCATCCTTACCATAATAGTAGTAGTAATACTGATAATGGTACCTATCTCTGCTCATATCTGCTCCATTCAAGACCGCACCGAGAATATGGGTTCCAACGGCCCCAAATTGTGCTATACCACTCTTTATAATCTCCTTTGCAGTATAACCTGCACGAATAACCAGGATCACACCATCTACGGATTTTGAGAGGACCACCGCATCGGTTACCGCTATAGAGGGGGGAGAATCGATGAGAATATGGGCATAATGCTTCCGGAGTGAATTTAACAAAGTCGTCATACGAGTCGATCCTAGCAGTTCTGACGGATTTGGTGGGATAGGACCACAGGGGATAACATCCAGATTGGAAATCCGAGTATGGACAATGGCTTCTCTCATATTACTATTCCCCACCAAGAAATTTGAGAGCCCGTGATCATTTGCCGTACCAAATACCTTATGCACATTGGCCCTGCGCATGTCGCAATCGAGGATAACGATCTTACTGTCGGCTTGCGCCATAGTGACTGCCAAATTTGCTGTAGTAATTGTTTTCCCCTCCTGCGGTCCAACACCGGTGATAAGGATTACCTGGGGTACTGACTCAGCAGAAGAGAAAAGGATGCTGGTCCGGATATTGCGGTACAATTCGCTTGCAGTGGATCTTGGGTAATTAAAAGCAACCAGTTCCGGACTAGTATCACCCCTTATATTCCACTTGTTTTTTGTAGAAAATAGTGGAGTTGAGCCGAGAAAGGGGATATTGAGGTGTTTCTCCACTTCTTCAGGGAGCTTTATGGTATTGTCCAGGTACTCGAAAAAAAAGGCCAGTCCTGTTCCAGTTAATAAGCTCACTATAATAGCCAGGAGTATATTAAGTTTTTTCTTGGGTTTTATCGGATACTCTGGTACCTCTGCTCTATCAACGATTCGTATATTTCCTGTCTTCATATCTTCGGTCAGAGAAGTCTCCTTAAAACGTTTGATCAACAACTCATACATATACCTGGCACTTTCTGACTCACGCCTGAGAACGCCATACTGGATCGCCTTTTGATTCAGTTCGAGTGATTCCTTCTTCTGTTTTGCAAGGGCAGCCTTCAAGGAATTCTCCTTGGCTAGTGCCACTTTGTATTCGTTTTTCAGGGAATTTATTACCCGACTCACCTCCAGGGTTCTTCTTTTTTGAAGGGTATTCAGCTCAGACTCTATGGCCACCATCCGTGGGTGTTTCTGCCCATACTTCTTGGAAAGTTCCGACATACGCTTAAACAACTCAACCTCCATTGACTTGATCTGCCGAATCAACTCGTTATTCAACACCTCTGGTATGGAATCCAGCATATCTGGTGTCCCTGTTAAGACCATGGCTTGTTTGTAACGAGTTTCTGCCTCAACCCGGTTTGATTCGGCTTCCACGACCTGGGTGTTAAGGTGGGCGAGCTTCTGAGCCGTGATATTTTCTACATCGCTTGAAAAATCGGTAATGATGCTATGTTTTTCTTTATATCGAAGCAGGGCCTGTTCGGCCTTCTCCACTTTTTTGCGTTCATCCTCGATCCGGTTGTGAAGCCATTTCACCGCATCCTGGACAGCCCTGAGTTTTGTTTCAAGGTTTTGGCTAATATAAACATCGGCAAGGGTGTTTACGATCTTGGCGGCCAACACTGAGTCTTTGCCCTCGAATCTAACATCTACAAGGCGGCTATTGCGAATAGGGCTCACTTTTATCCTCTTGATAAAATCAGATACTAAGGGAGAATCCCGCTCGAATCCCTCCAATGTTTTAGGTATTGACTCGTCTCCAGTTCTCAGAAGAGACGTAATAGAATCTTTCCAGAAGGCAATAGTCTCCTGAATAGAACGTTTCAAATTGGATATAAGGTCATCTTTTGGTTTGGGAAAAAACTCCTCGCTTTTGTCCAAATTAAGACGCCGTACGACCTTCCGGGCCACAGTACGGCTTTCAATAATCTTGTATTGAGTTTGATAATAGTCGCTGCCGGAGGCATCAACAGACATGACCTCTTGAATGGAGACCACGTTCGGATTTTCCTTATCGATAATCAGGCGAGCAGTAGCCTCATATATTGGAGTAGCAGTAAAGGTAAGGATAGCGACTGTGATTACAATGACAGCAAAAACTGTGATTACTGTCCACCTGCGTTTTTGAATCACGTACAGGTAATCACGAAGATTTATCTCTTCTTCAGTGTTTTGATCCATCATCAAAAAAAGCTCTCAGGTACTACGATCACATCTCCCGGTTTAATAGGGACATCCTGTATCTTTTTCCCTGCATCAGTAATGGCATCCACCTTTATCTCTATGATCTTTTCTACCCCGTCCTCAACACGAATAATCCGAGTTCGATTACGTGCTGCAATGCGCGTGAATCCACCAGCTATACTGATCGCTTCTACGAGAGTAATCTCCTTGTCGGCAATAGAATAAGACCCTGGTCTTATGACCTCGCCTATGATATAAAAATGCTCGGCCGTTGGGATAAAGAGCACATCCTTGTTTACCATAAATATATTGGAAATCTGGTCTCTTCCTTTTAGAAGGCCCTCAAGATCTAAATTGATGACAATTTTGCGTGCATGATCTGTATTTAGATTTTCCGTGCGGATGATCATACCTTTCTTTCCTGCCTGTTCTCCATAAACCTCTCTTGCCCTCTTAACCCCCCCTGCCCTTGAAATGGCATCTAGAACACACTCTTGGGCCTTGAGGGAATAACTACCAGGATTTTTCACAGCTCCAAGTACCAAAAAATGCCTGCTGTTGTATCCGATCACCATGACAGAGACATAGGCATCTAACAGATATTGCTCTTCGGCCAATTTGCGGGATATCAGTTTTTCGATTTCCGAGGTGGTAAGATCATCTACCTTGATACGCCCTATTAAGGGAAATGAAATGAATCCATCCGCCGATACCCTCACTGCTCCCCTGGAGAGATCTTTTTCTTCATACACGACAATACTCAGCACATCGTAACCCCCCACTCTGTAGTCACCTCCTGCGGAACCTCTTGCCTCAGGATGCTCTAAGAGGTATTGGGCAACAGAGAAATGCTTGGTCTCCTCTATTACAGTCCTAAGGTTGCTATCGATGTTCTTATCGACTCGCGCTCTCTTGATTTCATCGAGATGTGCTATATCCTCCTTTTTGAGCCCGGTATAGGATCCCTCTTGAACTGTGGTTACCTTTACAACTTCTCCTCCAACGCTACAGGCAGAAATAAAGAGGACTATTGCGATGGTCATAATAAGACGTAAACGGGGTAGGTTTTTTATCATATAAAGTTCTTTTTCATCAATTGTATTCTGCACAAATCATCCATCTTAAAGAAAAAGGGCAGTGTATCACTTAGCCCTTCGATTCATAAGTTCGATGACGAACTTATTTACTCAAGACTTATTGCTGCTTTCGGCCATGAGCTCGGAGCCGAATGGCCTCCAGGTCGAACGACTCAAGCCGAATGGAGTGAGCAACATTGCTGAAATAAGTCGTTAAAATACATCACCGTGTTTGCGAATCGAAGCAATCAGTAATTCCTAATATCTCTATAGTATAAGTGCAAGAATAAATCACTTGTTGTTCCTCACAAAGATATGATTACAACTGTAAGGTAATATGGATCAAAAAAGGGGTTATAGACACCTTTTTTTCTGACAAGATTTTGCACACCAGGCTTACAAGATTTTTCTCTCAAAGGAAAAATCTAGCTTCTCCTTTGTTTAGTACACGGCACTTAATAAAATTATAAACTGGGTATTGGTATAGCTATTTTCACTATAGTTTGAATCTTTTTTCTCATATCTATACCCTACACCTGCGGTCAGCCTCTCTCGAATCTGATAGTCAAGACCTGCATCGAGCCTGTAAATATCATCTTCCCGGGGTATGTTATAATCATTTACGCTATAAACACCACCCACAGTCAGAATAAATTTTGACTTGATCACTTTCTTCATGTTTACTCCTATACCAGTGTCCTCAAAATATTCATTATCACCGGAGCCCGTCTCCCTTATTGCTCTTGTGAGACTTAGGGCAAGTCCTATGGTGGGTGTTGCTGTATAAGTAATTGATGTTGCTGCAATCCAGGTGTCCTTAGCATCATATCTGTCACCTCCCACATCAGCCGTATTCTCATAATCCATCAATTGATACCCAAAGTTCAGCTCACCCCCCAGCTTGGCTCCCGTTTCCCACGTGAGACCGAAGTTTACACGCTTCCAGTCAAAATCGGAATCATTGGACTCGGTTACGCCCGTTCCAGCAGGATGGGTAAAATAATCCCTCTCACCAAAATAATATCGGAAAAAAGCCCATGTCTTGGGGAGTAACCTCATCTGGAATCCTGCACCAAATTCGGTGATATCCCAATCCTGAGTATAGTCCCTTAGGAGATCATAATCCTGTTTATAATAATTATAGTACGCCAGGATCTGAAATCTATTACCAAAGCCATAGGCTATCTTTGCCTTTAGATCATTGCCTCGTCGTTCTGTCTTTAAACCGATTCTATACAGCTCGGGATTACCATAGGGATCCTCTGCATCAATATGAATAGTGCTTATATCAAGTATAATTCCGCCAGGTGCTTGATAGTTGACATTAAATTCACCTTTATGTGTTTGCCAGTCATTACTGTCATTATCATTGTATTTGGCAAGGTCACCTGAGTAGTGAAAGGATACATTGCCCCTTTCATGAAGGTTATAATCGAGGCCTAAGGAGGGCATGATATGGGTAATCAAATCAGACTCTTCGACCTCGGTAGTATTATTGGACCCACTACCCCGGTATATATTATCATCATAGATCTCCTGAAGTGTAATGCCAGGGATCACCTTCAAATTATTAAAACGGATTCTACCTCCCTGAGCCATTACCTGTGAAAATAGAAGCATCAAAATGCTCACTCCAAAACCAACAATGAAAATTCCTCTTTTCATAGATCAACTCCTTTAAGTAAGCGGGCCTTTTAGGTTATCATATCAATCATTGAGAAGGGCTAACCTCTTGCTGGTAGACCTCAATTTGCTGGTAGGCCTCAATCTCAGTAGTTTCTGTGTCTGGTGGTTCTGCTTTAGGTGCTCCCTTTTCTGATGCTACCTTTTCACCAGGTTCAACCAAGGATGAGCGGACTACCTGAATGGCCTTATTATTCAGTTCTTTGGCATTATTAGCCTTCTTCAAAATCTCTTTGACATCAGCGATGGTTTTTGGGTCTTCACTGATCTGGGAAATAAATGTGGCTGCAGCTATGATTTGAGTAATGGCTTTTCTAACACTATTGGCTGTATTTATTGCCGCCTGTGCCAGCGCAGGATCATCTTTCTTTTGTGCCTCAGTAACTACCTCTAAGACAAGATATGTGGCCTGATTAGCGAGTTCCAGAGATTTTTTAGCAAGCCCTACATTATAAGACACCTTGGCCTTAGTTGCCATTTCAGAGGCCTTGATTGATAATTCTTCAGCCTTCCGAAGCTTGTCTTCTGGAGTTATTTTCGCAGCCATAACCGGTACAGCTAAAAAAGTAATCGCTAAAAAAGTGCCTACACATACAAAACGTCTTTTATCCTTTAGAAACTTTTTCATAGCACACACCTCCTAAAAAATTACACTTCTCTCTTAATACTATACCATAGAGAAAAATGGTATTGGTATTTATCTGATTTTTTTAGAATTTTTTCCCATTATCTCGCAAGAATTTGCCCTACATACATTTACGCAGCTAAATAATATAGATAGAGCCCAGCATTGGTCTAATAATGAAAAAATAAAATAACATCATTAAAAGTGATTATAGGCTATGCTTTTTGAACCATCGATCGAGCGATCTTTTATTTCATCTCATCTAAAAGACTTTGGTTTTCAGTGAGCAAGACCTTGCTGACAAATTCCTTGTCAGGATAGTATTTCCATACATATTTCATTATAGTACCTGACAATCTCTTCCTTTTTTCCAGGCTCTGGGCCTTCTTATAATGCCAGCAGGCCTTGGTCCAGGCGGTCTCCCATTCAGGCTTAGCAGGATTAATTGTCTTTGATCGAAATGTCCAATAATTTCCCAAATGCACATGAAGATAGGGATTTTTCTCGCCTGCAAAATAGGTCGCCCTTTCCATAGATAAATCTGCTGCTGGCAGCCATCTGTGGCGGTAATCTGGATCTTTCCAAAGGTAGGCATATTCCCATCCCAGCCGTATATGATATCCTGCGCTAAAAGGATTCAACCGCACAGCCTCCTCCATGGCCCCGATGATTTCCATCTGATATCTGTGGCGCTCTTCATCATCAACTTCAAGATTTCCCCTCTTGCTGTCTCTGTTTTTCCTTAATTTCCTCGCTAGTTTATACCAATACTCCGCATTCCATCTGTCCTTTCTAATGGCCTCCTTGATTTCTTCCAAGGGTGGGTGTTGATCTCTATTCAGGGTTGAGTTGGTAACAGTATTACAGTAGGCCTCGGCCATAAAATGTCTGATAGTCCAGATACCATTCCAGATAATAAGCCCCAGAACCAAAAGCAAGGCTAAAACCCCTTTATATTTTAAATGTATGGTATGGTAACGGTACAGGGTTTTATCTCGTCCATGATGCCTCTCCAGATGAAGAGCACTATATCCAATGGCCATGATGGCTATAAGCATCAGACAGTTGGCAGGAATATGAAGATTGAAATCAGAATAGGAGTGAATCGCCATGGCAGTCATAACAGCTAAAGGGGCAACCCCGAGGCAGATTGCAAAGGGATCAGTCCTTTTTCTCCACAACCTTAGTGTCTGATAAACATAATAAAATATTCCAGCCAAGAATAGGCAAAAACCTATGATTCCTGCTTCAGCCAAAAATTGGGCCCAGTCATTGTGTGCATGTCGTATAAAGACGTTTTTATCTTCAGAGGCCTGATATTTGGGATAGGCGTACTGAAAATTCCCAACCCCTATACCTGTTACTTTGTAATCATCAAACATATCCATTGTTTTTTGAGCTAACCTGACCCTATCCTTAAAATCTACATCAAAGTATTTAAACCGCCCTATCGGATACTCAGCGCCGATATGAAGAGCATAAACTGATGTAATGAAAAACAGAAAAAGTATGATAAATCCCTTTCTGCGATGATTTTTCCTACAAATGAAAAACAAACTCATGCACAACATGGCCCCTGCTGCCGATATCATGCCGCCCCGAGAGGCAGAGAAAACAATTCCGATACCTATCACTGCACCGGCAAAGAGTATCAAAATTCTTTTATTGAATCGTTGTTCCCCGGATAGGAATTGTGAAAGCCTGCCCCTTAGGCTGGCCTTATGGTCTGAAATAATCTGTCGCTTTTTCTTTCTAGCCGAGAATGCACCTGCATAGGCAGCGGCCAAAAGCACGCACATCTCCATCAATCCTGCGAGGTGATTTCGGTTAATATAGGTCCCGGTTACATCTAAACAATGCGGCATTTTTTTGAACCACCAGATATGCCCAGACCCTGAATAGGCCTCTGCCAGGCCGTAGAGGGCCTCAAAACAAGCTGTTATCAATATCAAAAAGATTGTGAGCTCAATTCTCCTTTGGGAATTGAGCACCTGGGTTAAGCCAAGAAAAAAGAGCACATAAACAGTCCATCGTATTATGGACATGCGGACAGGGTAATAATATGGTGAGAGAGAAAACCAGTCTCTGGCAGGGCTTTCTGAAATGAGGGTGGTTGAGGCAGGTAACGATTTCCACGCAACAACCATCGCCTCAGGCGATAAAAATTCTAAAAGAAAATCAGGCAATGGAATGACCTGGAAAACAAGGAAGATTAAAAGGATTAAAAAGGCAAAATTAAGGCTAGTGCGTGGGAATTGAACCTTGTATGCCTTGTTTTTAGGGTCTTTTTGTATATTCTTTATCACTAATAAAAGGCCACCGACCAATACCCCCAGAGACATGATTGTATAGGCGTAGGTATGGACAGCCCCAAAAAGGAGAGGGCTTAAAACCAGAGTGATAAGATAGATCTTGAAGGCGGTCTTATCCAAATCTAAGCTCGGCTAAAAAGTATATCGATTGTATAGCTGATTCTTGTTTGAACCTTGAATCTAATTGAGTGTAAACCGAATGGGTATCTTTACCCACATCTCAATCAACTCATCTCCCCTTTTTGCAGGATGAAAAAGCCAATTTCTGACCCCCTTTATAGCAGCTCTATCTAAAATTTCATAGCCACTTGATCTAACTAACTGGATAGAGGCGGCCTTGCCATCCTTGCTTACCAAAACCTCTAAGAGCACCGTCCCCTGATATCCCCTTTTCCTTGCCAGTAATGGGTATAGTGGAGAAATATTGCTCTTGTAAATAGGGATGGCATAGGTAATAGGAATAGCAGAAAGTGAACCAGATATGTCCTCTTTCTTTACCTTGTGAGGCGTATCTTTTATGTTTGGTGAGGCTCGTGGTATATCTACCATATCAGGTATAAAAACAGTATCTTCTTTTAAAAAGATATCTTCTTTTTTTTTAATTGCAGGAAAATCTGCGGGTGAAAAATCATCAATGGTTTCCTTCCTTTCTGGCAGTTTCTCTTTCATTACTGATCTCTCAGGCTGCACGTTTTTTTCCCTTACAACTTTTGGCGTAATTCTCTTTTTTGATTTGACTTTTTCTTCTGTCATCCTTTTTTTTACAATGGGCTTTTTAACAGCAAGTGATGGATTCTTACCGAGAGAAGATTTTTTTACAGGTTGTGGTGCAACTATATTCATGGTCAGGGTCTTTGGTGGAACCTTAACAGAAATGGGTCTCTTAAAGGCGTCTAACTCCACCAATGCTACAAGTGAATGTAGAATTAATGCACATAAGAAAGCAAAAATGAGCGATCGACTCAAGGCTGGCTCTCCATCGTGGTCTGCAAAGAAATCCTGTGTATATCGGCCATTCTTATCTGATCCAACACCCTGACCAGCAATTGGCATGAGACATTTCTGTCTGCAAAAAGGAGAATCCCTGGGCTCTTGTGCCCTTTTGCTCTACGTTTTAAAAGCCAGGCAAGATCTTTTAAGGGTGTCCGATTCTTATCCACCAATATTTCACCGCTATCTTTGATGGTTACGGCTAATAATAGCTCTTTTTCTATTTTGGCAGAAGAAGAAATAGGTAAATCGACAGATATGCCCCTATGAATAGCCATGGAAAGCATTGCATAGATAAAAAAAACAAGCAGAAGAAACACGATATCGATCAAAGGGAGAATCTCAATCCTGGCCCTTCTCTGCGTCCCAAGATTAACCTTCACGGGATATTCCTTCCTTTTCTGTGGTATTATTGTAACATTTTAGCTCTTTGAAATTACCTGGTGAATGAGCATACAGATGTCTTTTTTTGCTTTATGCCCTTGAAACAAGGTCCCGTGCTCGGGTCCGGATAATCGGGATTTATTGCCTCCCGGCCCTGAGCTCGAGGCCGAAGGGCAACGTGACAATTACTATTATAATCTCCGTCTGGCAAATCCCGATTATTCGGACCACTCCTGTGCCTTTATGAGGGCATAACAAAAAAAGACATCTGTATGCTCTACGTAGAATTTCTTTCATGTATAACCCTGATGCGAAGCGTTGGGGTCATTTGCTAAAATGTTACGTATCGTTTAACTGGTTAAGCTTCTCATAAACTATTTCCAAGCTTGTAGCGTACTTTTCAATGGTAGTTGCCGCCTTTTCAACCCTGGAATTAAAATAGTTAAAAGGGAAGAGTGAAAGAATAGCTATTCCTAATCCAGAGGCAGTTGTTATAAGGGCCTGGGCAATTCCAGCCGTTACTGCCTGGGGCTCCTCTATTCCTGCACTTCCCAGTATTTCAAAGGAAAGAATAATTCCAATTACCGTGCCAAAAATACCCAACAAAGGAGAAACAGTGATTATTGTATCAAGTATGGGAAGATACTGTCTCATTCTGTCTAATTCATCCGAGGCAGCTGTCTCCATTGCCTTTGCTATACTAAACTCCCTATGGAGGATGCCTGCTACCAGGATCCTTACAGTAAAATCCTTTGAATTTCCGATTCTTGCCCTTACCCTTTCCCAATTGCCCTTTTCAGCTAAAGACAAAACTTCATTAATCAGGGCCTGGTCTCTCCTATAATCCTCACCTATCCAGAATATCGTTCGCTCAATTATCACTGTCAGGGCTATTATTGAGCAAACCAAAAGGGGATACATTATAGGCCCCCCTTTAATGAATAAATTGATCATGCTATCTCCTTTTTGCTCTCTTTTCTTTTTGAAAGAATGGTAATTCTAGGGGTTTTACTAATCGGGTTTTCGTCAACAAGCACCGGGCACTGATATACCATACTTATATTATCAGCAGTTATCACCTCAGCAGGTTCGCCTATTTTATAAACACCTCCCTTATTCAAAATGAGCATTCTATGACAATATTGTGCAGCCAGACTGATATCGTGAGAAATAATGATCACGCTGAGTCCTTGTGTCAGGGTCAAATATGAAATAAGTTCAAATATCTCTACCTTGTGCCGTATATCAAGGAAAGATGTTGGTTCATCCAACAAGATTATCTGCGCCCTCTGAGTTAATGCCCTGGCAATAAGTACCCGCTGCTTCTCTCCTCCTGACAATTCATGAATAGAGCGTGTTGCCAGATTAAGGGTGCCAGTGAGCCTCATAGATTGATTTGCTATTTCCAGATCTTCCTTTCCCTCAAAAGGAAAGAGTCCTAAATGAGAAAACCGACCCATAAGCACCACCTCGGAGACCAAAAAAGAAAACCTAAAGGTTTCCTCCTGGGGTACCATGGCAATATGTCTTGCGATATCACCTCTCCTATACCTGGATATAGGTTTATTAAAAAGCAGGATTTCTCCCTTCTGTATCTTTAGGAGACCATCCATAATCTTTAACAAAGTACTTTTGCCTGAGCCGTTTGGACCTATCATCCCTACAATCTCACCCTTTTTAAGCTCAAAATCTATCCCTTCAAGGCACCACTGGCTATCATACCTAAAAGAGACATCTCTAAGGATCAGCTCTGAGTCCATTGGCTCCCTCGTGATTTTAAAAGATATATAAAGAAAGGTGCCCCTAAAAAGGCGGTTATTACTCCTACAGGTAATTCACTGGGAGATATGATTGTGCGTGCCAATGTATCTGCTGCTATCAAAAAAACAGCACCCCCAAGGGAAGAGGCTGGTATCAATAGCCTGTGATCAGGGCCAAGAATCATCCTCATCAGGTGTGGCACAATCAGACCAACAAAGCCTATTATTCCAGAAAAAGCTACAACTATACCAGTGATTAAGGATATTCCAAGGAACGCTATCCACTTTAACAATTCTACCTCGACACCCATCTGAAGGGCAGACTCCTCCCCTCCTACTATAAGGTTAAGGTGGCGAGAAAAGATATAAATTATACATGAAACAATGAGGATACATGGAAGGCAGATTGATAGCTGAACATATTTGCTTTGTGAAAGATCACCGTACAGCCAGAAAAGCATGGAATGAAGCCTGCTATCACTGGCAGTGGTAATGAAAAACATTATCACAGCGGTAAAAAAGGCATTAATGATTACCCCGGTCAGAAGTAAGGTCGATGATTCTAACCCTCCATGACGGCTGCTTATGCCCATCACCAGTAAAATAGTAAACAATGCGCCCACGAAGGAGAGAAGAGGTACGCCAAAGGTAAATCCACAACCAAAAAAAATCCCTATAATGGCTCCAACTGCGGCTCCACTTGAGACACCAAGTATAAAAGGCTCTGCTAGAGGGTTTCTCAGGAGGGCCTGGAATACAACACCCCCAAGAGAGAGTGTGAATCCAACCAGGCCAGCCAGTAAGATTCTGGGCAACCGTATCTTAAACAGAATCATCCATGCCGTTTGATCAATTGTTTTATAGCCAATCAACCAGGCAAGAATATCTTTCAAAGAAATCTTTGCAGGGCCCACACTTAAAGAAACAAGGGCTACAATGACAAGTATCCCTGTCAATAGTAGTCCTATGTATAGTACCTTTAAAGGCGTTATTCTCTGCTTGTAACGTTCTCGCATGCGAGTCGTGCGGGTCGGTTCTTCATTGCCTTTCATGTTATTCCATGTAATTTCAGTCCCGATAAATCGGGATTGTTTGTGGTCCGTGGATACTACCACATTTTATTTCTGGATGTATTAATTTTGCCATCTCTTCTAAGCCAGTAACTATTCTTGGGGCAGCCCTGTCTATCAAATCAGAATCTATAAGATACACTCGTCCCCTCTTGACTGCAGGTAACGTAGGCCATCGAAACCATTCTTTTCGTGCCTTCTCAAACTCTCCTTCCCTTTCCATGGATGAGATAATTATCGCATCCGGTCCTTTTTTTATTACCTCTTCCATGCTTAATTTCGGATACGTAATAGGTTGATCCCCGGTCATATTTCTTCCGCCAGCAAGTTGGATTATATCATGGTGTATTGTGCTCTGATTCACGCTTATAAGAGGCTTCATATTGATCACCAAGAGAATCAGTGGTTTTTCGCTATTTCTCACTGCTTTCATAACTTTCGCGACTCTTTCTCTTAGGGAATTAACCAAACGTTTTGCCCTATCAGGTACACCACATATTGTGCCTAATCGCTCTATTGTATCTAAAACTTGATGTACCTTTCGAGGATTGACAACATAGACCGGGATACCCGCCTCTTCAAGCATCTCGACATCCTCTCTCTTGTTTCCGTCAGCCGTGGCAATCACAAGATCTGGGTTAAGCGTAATCACTTTTTCAATATTTACATCTGTATAGGCGCCTATCTTTGGCTTCTTTGTGGCCTCCTTGGGAAAATAACTAAATCGGGTAACACCCACAACCCGTTCTCCCAATCCGAGAAAATAGATCATCTCTGTAATGCTTGGCGCTAAAGAAATGATCCTTTTGGGAACAAAGGGTACCTTCACGTTTCTGCCCAAAGAATCACGGAAAACAGCCGCATGTGATAATAGAGGAGCTGAGGAGATAAAAATAATTAAAAACACATTTAAAAAAACCTTTACAGTAAAATGGAGTCTTAACTGTGTTATAATCATATATTGTCGTGTCCCTAAGGTTATGAAGGTCAGTCTGTAATGACCTTTCAGCAGTATTATAAAAAAAGTCCTTAAATCCATATGGATTTAAGGACTGCACCCTGCTTCCTTGATCCTTAAATAATACAATAGTGGCAGGTCTTCTGGCTCTCCCGACCTCATGGTTAGCCTTCCCACCCCTGCTGAATCAGGGGCAGTGACGTTAATCCTCATTGATTGAGGATATACCTGAGATAATGTTACCTGATTTTATCAGGTACGGGATTACAGCGGCGGGACCGTTCCCGATTTTAACGGGATTCCCTTTTAAATCGTCTCGATACCACTAACTGTAGATCAAAGGTTACTATTCAGGTTCAAAGTTCCAGGTTCACGGTTCAAGCCTGCCCTGGTGCGACGTAACGTGCTCTTTAAAACGGTTCTAATGAACACTATGCCCAGAGATTCTATGAAAATAACTGCTAAACCAGGTCTGGGCCAGGGGTTAGAAAGATAAAATACTGCCGGATCGTCAATCTAAAGTATTTGGTTTCGGTTTGAATATAAATTAGGGGTTCATCCGGTGCTTGCCACAAGTTACGCTATATTGCATGGATGTCAACCGTGAACCTTGAACGGTTAACCCGACAACCTGAGTTACGAAATAGGTTAAAATTTCCTTATCTTTTTTCGGAGTCTTTTGGCAGCTTTTGCCTGTTTCTTTTTCTTTTGTACACTCGGTTTGTCATAAAATCTTCTTTCCTTTATCTCCGAATAGAAACCTTCCTTTGAAAGCTTTCTCTTTAGATCTCGTATAGCTTTTTCTATTTGATTGTTGTATACAATTACTTTCATATCCATGTAGCTAACCACTCGAAACGTCAGCTTTTCCGAGAGCTTAGCCCCTTTTTAACTCACCTCCCTCTTTTAAAATATATTCTTGGGAAAATTGTACCAGCCTTTTCGCCTCACTTTTGATTATTTTCACAACAAAGTTTGGATTATATATGCAACTAAGTAATTGTCAATATTTTTATTTTTCCACTAAATCCTCTCCAATCTCGCAACAGATTCTATATGATAGGTATTTGGAAATAGATCAATTGGCTGAACCTCTTCCAATGTATATCCTTCTTTTAATAAAGCGACATCTCTGGCCAAAGTGGAAGGGTTACAGGAAATGTAAATAATTCTTTTAGGTAATAATCTAAGTATCCGGTCTATCACCCCTCTTTGCATCCCAACCCGAGGTGGATCAGCTATTAACACATCTGGTTGAATAGTAAATTGAGATAAAAACATTTTAACATCCCCACAAACAAACTCACAGTTATCTATCCCATTCAACTGGCAATTCCTCTTGGCATCTGCTATTGCTGCATTTGATATATCTACGCCAATTATACGTGCTGCCTGGGAAGCTAAAAAGATAGACATTGTTCCTATCCCGCTATAAAGATCAAAAATTGTCTCCTTTCCTGTTAAAGAGGCAAAGTCCTTTACCGACTGATATAATCTCTCTGCCATCGAGGTATTGGTCTGGAAAAAGGAATTTGCTGATATTTCAAAAGTTAGCGTCCCTATTTTATCTTTAATATGTCCCTCACCTGTAAAAATATTTTCCCATTCGCCAACTGCTGTCCCTCCCTTTCTTGTATTGATATTATTTACTATAGTGGCAATCTCCTTAAATCTGTCTTTAAGAATTGAAGCCAGAAGTTGAATAGGGGCATCTCTCTTTTCACTCGTTATAATATTCACCATCCATTCATCAAAGAAATAGGAATGGCGTAACATGAGATAACGCCAAAAACCCTGATGAGTCTTAAGCCCATAGACAGGTATTCCGCTCTTACGTATATATCTTTTTGCCTCACGTAATATCTCATTGCCTTCTTCTTTCTGAAGGAGGCACCCCTCTATGTCTATGATCTTATCAAAGGTGCCTGGGACATGAAGACCAAGGGCAAAACTGTTATTGTCCTTCTTTTCATCTCTCTCTTTCGGCAACAACCACTTTTTATCTGAAAAAGAGAATTCCATTTTATTTCTATACTCAAATATCTGTGGAGATGCTAAAGGTGGATGCATTGTAAAATCAGTTGCCATACCAATATGATTCAGCAATTCCATAACAAGGGCATGCTTATATTCCAGCTGCTTTTCATACTCAATGCATTGCCAGGTACAACCACCACAAAAATCGCTGTAAGGACAAGGGGCAATAATTCTATAAGGTGACGCCTCTATCACTTCTAAAATCCGTGCCTCTGCAAAATTTTTTTTAGTTTTTACAACTTTTGCAATAACCCTGTCACCCGGGACAGTGTTGGCCACAAAAATTGCCATGTTATTCAGATGTGCAAGTCCTCTGCCGCCGTAAATAACCTTCTCCACACTCAGTTCTATCGTCTCTCCCCTTCTAATATCCATTTTCTTAATAAGTGCCTCCTAGGCCATATTCATGTTAAACGGAACGTTTCTTTTATGAATAACACTTAAGCACGGCATCGGGGTCATATGCTAACGTGGGATAAGGCATCAAGTACACGAAACTTTTAACAATTACCCAGCAACAATTTCTCAACTCTCAATGTTAGATTTTTCTCTTGTCTGTTGTCTCTAATATGTTAGATAAAGACGTTACAAATGCCTAAAATTTTATATGAGCGAAAGTTAAAATGATTTTCTTCATTGATTTTAGGCATTTTAGACACTTTAGACACTTTTAACTTATAACTTTCATGCTGCATTATCCAAACATAAATCCAACAATAATCAAAATTGGCCCCCTTCAGATACGTTGGTATGGAGTCATGTATATCCTTGCCTTTCTGGCCTCTTATTTTCTTGTAAAATATCAAATAAGAAAAAAAAGGTTAAATATCGACATAAACACGGTAAATGATCTTTTTTTATTTCTGATAATCGGCCTTATCATTGGCGCACGCCTCGGCTATGTTGTTTTTTACAATCTTCCTTTTTATCTCAGTCATCCATTAAAACTATTTGCCATATGGGAAGGAGGAATGTCCTTTCATGGCGGATTAATAGGCATTATCTTCTCTGGCCTCATTTTCGTAAAAAAACATAGGGTCAATTTTTGGTTGATTGCTGATCTTCTTTCTGTGACTGCTCCTATTGGGTTAGGTCTTGGAAGGCTTGGTAACTTTATTAATGCAGAGCTCTATGGTAGAGTCACTAATCTCCCCTGGGGCATGATCTTTCCATCAGGTGGAGTTCTTCCAAGGCATCCCTCTCAATTGTACGAGTTGTTCCTTGAAGGGATTCTCCTGTTTATAGTTCTGTGGTGGCTAAAGGATTTCCATTTTAAAAAAGGAACACTTTTCTGTTTATTTCTCATCCTTTATAGCATCTTCCGTTTTTTTATCGAGTTCTTCCGAGAACCAGATCCACAGCTTGGCCTTATCTTTTCCTTTATAACCATGGGTCAGGCTCTTTCTATCATTATGTGTATCTTGGGTTTGGTCTTGCTTTGTTTTCGACCTAAAAAGGCAAAACAGCGTAAGTAATTTTCCGGCGAATTCAAGTTTAATATTACATAATTCATTCAAGACTAAAAGTCTAAAGCAAATCATTGTTCCCTTGCATCCATCCAAATTTTTGTAAAAAAGCTATATTCCACCAACTTCTGGAGCAGAAAACGATTTTATTAGCTGTTCTCCATATCGCATTGGTTAAACATAACAAACAAATTATGTAACAAGTTACCTTTTTAAAATACAGCATTGCCCAAATAGGATTATTTTTTAAACATATAAAATAGTAAAATAATTCGGAACATTTTAGCTCTTTAAAAACTCCCCCTGGTCTTTATTAAAGGCCACATAGGTATCCTTGGTGAGACGCATGAGCATGGGGATGTCTTTTTTTACATCATGCCCTCTAACATGGGGCCTCAGCGTGCCGCTTCAAACCATATGCACGAGCAACTCGTCATTGTCTTCTAGGAACTTTGCACGTGTGCATCGGTTTGAAGCGGCCTACCTACTCGTCTTTGTGAGGGCATGATAAAAAAAGACATCCCCATGCTCATTCATCAGGTAATTTCAAAGAGCTAAAATGTTACAATAATTCTAAACTAATACAGCAACGTGCATTTTTTTAAAGAAGCTATTTTCATAACTACATCTTGACTTTTTCAACCAAGTTGGTTTTATTGATAAGACCTCAATTGTGTTAAAGGTTTTATTCCACAAATTATTGTACGTTTTTACTTCTATAATTCAACAATCGGAATTAATGTTTCAGAATAAACCGCGGGACAAATGCCGCCTTTTTGGCCACAGATGGATGAGACCCTGTATCCTGTCTTCAAGATCTTTCTGTAACATGAACAGAACTATTCGCCACCTATTATTTGCTTTCGTCATTCTACTTTCAATTCCTGCGTATTCTTTGGCAGAGAATAGAAATCAACTTCTCACCAATGATCCTAAAAACCCATGGCATATTGTTGCAAACGAAATAGATTATGACGATAAAGCTGGCTGCTACATCGGAAAAGGCAATGTAGTGATAACAAAAGGAGATAAAACACTTACTGCTGATTTTATCCGTTTTGATCAAAAAACCATGAAGGTATATGCAAAAGGCCATGTGATCATGAGCGCAGGAGAAGATACCCTGACCGGAACAAGCATGGAGATGAATTTAGAGGCAGAAACCGGAACTATATATAATGGAACCATTTTTATTAAAGCAAACCATTTTTATATAAAAGGCGATAAAATTCAAAAAATTGGCAAAGATTCATATGCTGTCGACAAAGCCAGTATTACAACATGTGACAGCGACAAACCGGCATGGAAAATAACCGGAAGAAATCTTAAGGTTACGATAGAAGGTTATGGTTTTGTAACGCATGCTGCTTTATGGGCAAAAAAAGTACCTGTTTTATACACTCCTTTCCTTGTCTTTCCTGTAAAGCTAAAACGCCAATCAGGCTTACTGCTTCCCCAAATTGGGTATTCAGATCGAAAAGGTGCAGAATATCTCCAGCCTCTTTACTGGGCCATAAATGAAAGTTCAGATGCCACATTCTATCTACACCATATGGGACGTCGTGGAGAAAAACTCGGCTTCGAATACCGTTACATTTTAGACGAAAGCTCAAAAGGAACCCTGATGTTCGACTTTCTAGATGACAAGAAGGTGGATGATGGTACACAAAGTTCAGAAGACTGGGCATTTGAAGGTGTCACCGGGTCTCGCCCAAATGCTGACCGCTATTGGTTTAGAATGAAGCACGATCAGTCAATACCATTTGATTTCTCTCTAAAACTTGATATAGATTTTGTAAGTGACCAGGATTACCTTCATGAATTCAAAGGCGGATACACAGGATTTGATAAAACGGATAAGTATTTCAACAAAAACTTCGGCAGGGACCTCGACGAGTATGATGATCCAGTAAGGGTTAACAGACTGAATCTAAGCAGAAGCTGGTCCAGCTATAGCCTGAATGCTGAAGCACGCTGGTATGATGATATTATAACCCGACGCCAAGGGGATACGGATACAACCTTGCAGAAACTCCCGTTTATTGAGTTTAATGCGTCAAAACAGCGTTTTTTAAATACTTCCTCTTTTTTTGATCTCGACTCTGAATATACTTACTTTTTCAGGGAAGATGGCACAAAAGGCCATCGGGTTGATGTACATCCTCGGCTCTATCTACCATTAAGATATAAACATTATTGCACTTTTGAGCCTTCCCTTGGTGTGCGAGAAACCGCTTGGCGTATTAATGAAGACGAAAATACCTCTACGGAAAATGATTGGAAATTGCATAGGGAACTATATGATGTAAAGCTAGATCTTTCCACAGAACTCTTTCATATATACCATTTAAACGGCGAAGGCATCGACAAGATCAAGCATTCTATAAGGCCTCAGATTGTTTACGACTACATACCTGATGACCCGGATCTGTCTTTGTATCCTAATTTTGAAGAGGAAATAGACCGAATAGAGAAAAAAAATTTGGTTACATATTCAATCACAAACACGTTTACATCAAAATCTAAAAAACATACAGTAGAAAGGGACAAATATCAGAAAAGTGAATATAACGAGCCGAGCTACATCTACCGGGAGTTTTGCCGTTTTAAGCTGGAGCAGAGTTATGACATCAACGAGGCAAAAGAAGATAACCCAGAGAACTGGGCAAACAATGAGGAAAAACGGCCCTTTTCCCCAATATACGGCGAACTTAAGTTTGTCCCTGGCAACTATTTTTCCATGCAGGCTGATGCCAAATGGTGCCAGTATGAAAGTGATTTTCTGTCCCATAATGTTGCGGTAAATATATCTGATAAGCGCGAGGATAGGATATTTGTTGAACACCGATATACAAGAAATTCAAGTAGATCTATTTATACAGATTTACTTTTGAAAATATCAGATAGTCTCTCTGCTTATTCAAATTACGAGCGCAATCTCTATGATAGGAAAAGAATCAAATCCAGCCTTGGCTTTTTATATAAAGCTCAGTGCTGGTCAATAGATGTAAGCTACACACATGAGGGAGATGACCGTAGATACTCATTTATGATAAACCTTTTCGGCCTCGGGGGATTGGGTAGTGATATCGAAGGATACCGTGTGGAACATCCCTTTGAAAGTAAGGAGTAGTGGTCTATGCATACTATGAGAAACCGAAAAAAGTTGTATAAAAGTTTCTATACACATTTAATCTTGCAATTATCAATCCTGGGTATCTTTGTCTTATTTGTATCAGGTTGTGGTAAAAAGGCACCACCTGTGCCACCCCATCAAAAAAAATCTCATGCAGTCAATGACTTACGTGCAAGCATAGATGGGGGTACACTCAAGCTGACCTGGACTATCCCTAAGGAAAAAGGCGAGATTATATCTGACTTGTCTGATTTTATTGTATATAGATCAAAAATGCTTCGTTCAGGCTCGGATTGGAAGAACTGCCCAGCACTGTTTAAGCGTGTTGCTGATATTCCCATTGAAGTGCGTGCTTCTGGATATATGAAAAAAGACACTATCACGTACCCTAAATCCCTTGAAAAGGGCTATAGGTATATCTATAAGGTAATTGTTTATAGAAAAGGGATCAAAAGAAACGACTCAAATTATGTGGATCTTATCTATTAATGAGGGTAATATTTATTCACTATTTTAATGTGTACAGGAAAATGTTGTTTTTAAAAAGAAGTACAATCTGGATAATCTTTCTTTTTTTAATGATCTTTTCGGCGTGTGGATACAGGTTCACAGGTGGTGGAAGTTTTCCGGCCGGGATAAGGAGCGTTTGTGTATCAACCCTTGAAAACCGTACCTCGGAAACCGGTGCGGAGAATATATTTACAAATGACATTATTTATGAAATTACAAGGGACAACAAAGTTGTTTTAACAACCAAAGACAAGGCTGAGGCTCTCCTATCCGGCATAATTCAATCCATGAGCATTGAGACAATCTCCCGAAAAGGGGCGCACTCCTCCCTTTCTCTTGAAAGGCGGGTTACAGTTGCAGTCGATTTACAATTAACAGACCCCGATGGCAGGGTAATTTGGTCTGCAAAAGGTGCTTCTGCAAACGAAGCCTATGATGTGATGCCGGACAAAATGGCGACTGAACAAAACAGGAGGAATGCCATTTCAGCCCTTTCAAAAAGGCTTGCGGAAAGGCTTTATGCTCGCATAACAGATAATTTTTAAAGGATTTTTTACAAACTCCATTGAAACTTGTCTCTGCAACATGATTAGTAACCCCTCTCTCTTGGTTGCAGAGACTCAAATATCCTCACGCGGGTAGTGTATAGGGTCAAAATATGATTTTGCCTCACCAACGGTAAAAAGAGACCCAGTAATCAATATCAAATCCTTTTTATCAGCCAAATCCCTGGCCCTCTCAATAGCTTTCGAAAGAGGAAAGTGAACTTCTCCGTCTTTTCCAAATTTCTCGGCCACATCCATTAAATATTGTGGGTTGGCTGCCCTGTAATAGGTCGGCTTAGTATAGATTACTTTGTGTGCCAGAGGTAAAATCTGTGTAAGAATATTTGAAATATCCTTATCTTCCATAATACCCAAAACCAGGATCAGTTTTTCAAAATCAAAATCATTACCGATTGCCTGCGCGATTGATCGCATGGCAGATGGATTATGTGCACCATCAAGAATAATGGTGGGACGTGAAGCAACCTGTTCCAGCCTGCCAGGCCACAGAGGATGTGCAAGGCCTAATTGAATAGCCTCATCTGATATAGTAATCCCTTTTCTCTTGAGTATCTCCAAAGCCAACAAGGCTAAGGCAGCATTTCTATGTTGAAACCTGCCCTTAAGGCCAAGCGTAAGATTTGTGAATCTATCCTGTAATCCATAATACCCTAAAAGGCCTGATGATAATCTTCGATAGCGAGCATGTTTCCCTACCCTCCAGAAAGGGGCGCCTTTCTTTTTACACAGAGACTCAAACAGTTTGACTACGGGAGGTTGATCTACAGCTGTTACCAGGTCAATTTCTTTTTTTATGATACCCCCTTTTTCTTTTGCAATATCAATGATAGTATCGCCTAAGAAATGTTGATGATCTAAGCCAATATTTGTAATAATAGAAACCATTGGGCCGATAACATTGGTGGCATCGAGGCGTCCACCCATTCCCACTTCGATAATGCTGACATCAACATCTTTACGGAAAAAATAAATAAGCGTCATGGCAGTAGTAAGCTCAAAAAAGGTCGGTGGCTCCATCTGGCTTGTAACCTCATATATTTCCCTAATAAGTGAGGCTGCCTGATCTTTTGTAATCAACTCCCTGTTAATTCGAAACCTTTCAGTAAAGCTGACTAAATGAGGTGAGGTATAGAAACCGACTTTTAGGCCTGCCTGCATTAATATTGACTCCAGTATAGCTCCTACAGATCCCTTGCCATTAGTACCAGCAATATGGATATAGTGCTGATTATGGTGAGGATTTCCAAAGGCCTTTAAAAGATTGGTTGTTTTTGAAAGGCCAAATTTAATCCCATATTTCTGGAGACCAAATAGCCATGAAACCGATTCTTTATAGGAAACATTCTTACTTTTCATGTCTTTCGCTTGACTTACCACTCATCACTTATAAAATGGACAACATCAATGAATACTCTTGCTTATCAAAGGTTTGGCTGAGTATGAGTAGTATCTTATATGAAGAATTGAATGATACTAAAATTTACATGGAGACACAATCTCTATTTCGTATTAATGATTAATTAAGGGGGGGGATAATGGCTAAGGTTGCAACAGGTCTGGATCAATTTGAGGAAAAATACTGGAAAAGATTTAAGGGTCAATCCTTAGGACTATTAGCTAATCAGGCTTCTGTAGATCATAATCTAAAAAATGCAAAAGATGTAATCTCTTCTCTCCTTTCAGGGCATCTCAAAATCCTTTTCGGCCCCCAACATGGATTCAGAGGCGAAGATCAGGACAATATGGTTGAGACAGAAGACTACTTTGATCCTGAGCTACATATCCCGGTATTCAGTCTCTATGGAAACAAAACGGGTAAACTGTCTGATATCCTCGATACTATAGATCTTCTTATCATAGATCTACAGGACGTAGGAACAAGAGTATATACTTTTATCAGCACTATGCTCTACTGCCTTAAAGAAATCGCCAGGACAGGAAAACGGGTTCTTATCTTAGATAGGCCTAACCCTTTAGGTGGCGAAATAGTAGAGGGAAATCTTTTGCGCCCCGAATTGTATTCTCTTGTGGGGCCATTCGCTCTTCCTATGCGTCATGGAATGACAATAGGAGAACTGGCACACCTCCTTGATGATGTCTTTAAGATTGACTGTGACATCACTGTGCTCCCCCTCAAGGGCTGGCATCGGCAAATGTTATGGAAAGATACTGGGTTGAGATGGATTATGCCCTCACCAAATATGCCTCTTTTTGAAACTGCTTTAGTGTATCCAGGGCAGATTATCTGGGAAGGCACAAATATATCAGAAGGTAGGGGGACATGTCGTCCATTCGAGATATTTGGCGCACCCTTTATAAATCCCTCTATCATTAAAAAAAGTGTAGCATCTAAAGACATTAAAGGATGCTATCTTCAGGAATACTACTTTAGGCCTACCTTCAATAAATGGAAGTCAAAGCTTTGTGGCGGCTTTATGATTCATGTAGTAAATCCTAAAATTTATAGACCTTACGAGACATCACTTTCCTTACTCAGAATAATTATAGAAACCTACAGAGATACGTTCGCCTGGCAGCAACCCCCTTATGAATATGAGTTTACAAAACTCCCAATAGACCTTATTTTCGGAGATTCTTCAATAAGGCTCGCTTTAGAGGCAGGAAAAGAAATTGAGCAGCTCTTGAAGGGTTATTCTAAAGAACTGGAAGGCTTCCTTGATTCAAGAAAACCATACCTGATTTATTAGAAATGAACTTCGGAGCTTCGCCCTAATTGGAGTAATGGAGTGCTGGAGTGATGGGTGAATTTACCCTGAATTCCGCTTTTATTTCCCATTATTCCAATTCTCCCTGGCCCAGACCCTGATTTGAAATACCTAAGTCCAACGGCTACTGTATCTGCAATATCACAGTGACAACAAAACGTTCAATGAAATTCGCGCCCCTGGCCCAGACCCGCCTGCCAGATGGTGGGCAGGCCTGGCATGCAAGGCTGAGGCTGTATTGCCAGGACTTATAAATACTATAGACATTGCGATATTTGCCTAAGAAGTCGCGCCAGGGCGGGCCAACACTCCATTTAGTTAATCTTGCTTAAGTCTTTTTCTGGCGATCTCAGCCTCTTTGGTCTTTGGAAAATTCTTAACCAGTTTTTTAAATACGAGGTTGGCAGTTGTCGTATCATTTATCTTCTCGAATGTGAGTGCCTGTTGTAACATAGCTGAAGGAACCTTATTCCCCTTCGGATAGCCATTAATGACCTTTTGATAGGCCAAAATTGCCTCCTCATATTTTTTTAAGGCCCTGTAACACTCACCGATCCAGAAATGCGCATTATCTGCTAGGTCAGATGTGGAATACAGTGTGAGAAAATTTTTAAACCCTGCCATAGCTTCTTCATACCGATCATCCCTATAATAGCCCAGTGCCCTATCATATGTTTCTGATTCTGTCAGCTTTTTCTCCTGTAAAGTGGAGATTTCTTTTTTTGGAGTCTCCTGGACAGGTAAAACCTTTTCCGGGCCAGTCGTTTTTGTAGTAACCGAAGGCTTAAAGCGTAACGAACTCTCAACCTTCTCAATCCTTGTTTTGAGCTCATCAAGCATAGAAGAAAGTCCCTTCATCTTGGATACCATAGCATCAACGTTAGTAGTGTCTTCCTCTGTGGCTCCCTTTAATAGATGACTATTCTCTTCTACCTTGCCGGTCAATTCTTGAATTTTATCTTTTATTTCCAAAAGGTCAGCTTCAACTTGGGCAAGGTGTAAGCGTATAGACTCCTGATCCTTGTTCAAACGCCTTTTATCCTCATTCAAGCTTTTTACTGTTTCCTTTTGCACAGACTCATGAGCTTTAATTTTTTCTTCAAATTTCTTTAAGGATTTCTCAAACCTTTTTTCATCTTTCTTTGATTGCCGATAAAGTGCGTTAACCTGATTATTAAGATAAATTATGTCCTTCTGAGAGGCGCAGGAAGTGAGAAAAAAAATAAAAACTGAAAGAAAAATAAAAAATTTTATAACTATGTTAGCCATCTCTTTACGTCTTCACTCAACCACTAAAATCCATAACATCTAAAGTGCTATCAGCACTCTCTTATGCTTCACATAATAACGAGAAGGGTCTATTTTAGACAGAGGGAACAGTCCACCTCTGTCTAAAAATCTCGCCCCTTGATACTTACGTTTCTGTAACTTATTTGGCTATAACTGTGAAATCATCACGTCTGTTCTGAGCCCATGCCCCTCCGCCATGACCTAAAGCAAGAGGTCTCTCCTCACCATAGCTTATGGCCTCTATCCTGTCAGGAGAAATCCCGAGAGAGACTAAAAATTTCACTGCGCTATTGGCTCTTCTTTCTCCCAAAGCGAGGTTATATTCGTTGGTACCCCTTTCATCACAATTACCCTCGATCCTTATATAGATATTGGGGTTATCTTTCAGGAATTCTGCCTTTGCTTGAAGTACAGCCCTATATTCCAATCTAATAAAAGACTTATCAAAATCAAAATAGACTGCCTCTGCCTCAACCTTTGCAATCCTTCTTTCCTGCCAGGCCTTTTCCTCGTTCATCTTTGCCTCGGCCTCTCTTTTCTTAGTCATCTCCAATTCCTTGAGCTTCTCAAGTTTGGCCTCCTCTGCCTTCTTAACTTCTTCCGCTTCCTTTACCTCTTTGACTGCAGGCTTTTCTTTCTCAACTTTTGCTACCTCCTTAGGGGGAGCTTTTACCTGCTTCTCTTCTGTTACCACCTGCTTTTTAGCACATGAAGACATCAAAAAAACGGATGAGAATGCAAAAACCACAAGTACTGCAATTATTAGATTCCTCTTCATAGTCTTTTACCTCCTTGTTTTTAGTTTATAAAAATGGGACCTCACTTTATATAAGTTTATATACCTATCATTTCTCATTTTGAAATTCAAGCATTTAGATATCAAATAATACTTTTCTAATAAAAAGGTAGTAGTCATCGAAAATGTTGAGCCCAAGAAGGTGATAGTTGATCACCATTAAAAAAAGTTATTTGTCTCTGGTTTTCCCCATTGGCATTAGCAATAAAAATATGGTGGTTGCCATCTGTTCTTTTCGAACTAAAGGCAACATAACGCCCGTCTGGAGACCAACACGGATCCTCATTATTCCCTTGATTGTGAGTTACACGATAAAGGCCCTCTCCATCTGGAGAAATACTATATATATCGAACTGACCATCTGCAGAACCAGCAAAAGCTATTCTGTCAAGTTTTGACCAGGCCGGTGAGGTATTATAATTCCCTTCAAATGTTAATCTTTCTACTTTATTAGTAATAAGATCAAGGACATATATCTGAGGTGAGCCGGACCTGTTGGAAACAAAGGCCATTTTATTGCCATCAGGCGAAAAAGCTGGAGAGACATCAATCCCCCAATTTCTGGTCAGCCTCTTCACAATTTTGCCTGTTAAATCAATTAAATAGATGTCCGGATTTCCACTAACTGTAAGTGTCAAGGCAAGCTCTCTTCCGTTCGGTTTCCAGGCAGCAGCAATATTGAGTCCCTTTCTATCTGAAATATTTGTAACTGATTTCTTGATCATGTCATGCATAAAAAGCATTGTTCTTGAATTACGGAAAGAGGTATAAATCATCTTGTCGCCCAGGGGAGAAAATCGTGGTGAAATAGTAATAGTATTGTGCTGTGTTATTTGCTCCACGTTATGTCCATCATAATCAGATATGTAAATCTCTTTATGCCCAGAAGAAGTTCCAACAAAGGCCAACTTGGTTAAAAATGGTCCAGTATGTCCAGTCAATGTAAGCATAATATCGTTCCCAAGGCGATGCATTAAATATCGTGATTGCTCAATCAACCCCAACACCCTTTTCCCATAAAGTTGTCTGCCAGAGAAGACATCAAATAATCGTATCTCTACCTTAAGCTGTTCACCTATACAACTATACCCACCTTTTAAAAGGAGTGTGGCCCCAATAACTGACCAATCCTTAAAATGAATGGTGTCGCCTGTAATTCCAGACTGTGGGCCTTCAATAAAAGAATCCTTATCCAGTGGTCTAAAATAACCACTGAGATCAAAATCATTGGATATAATTCCGGGAAGTTTGCTTCTTAAGTCTGGATGTTCATTTTTTTTGGCTATGTATTTAAAATCAGGTATAGCAATAGCTATCTTCCTCATTGAGGGGGAAGTTATATCTATGTAAAGCCGTGCTTCTGACTCCTTTTTTTGGAAAATAATGCCTACGCATAGAACCAAAATCCAAATAACTATCCGAAAGATGGTCCTATTGTTGAACAAGGTCTTTGAGGCTAAAATTGATTTCAACTTCATCATAACTCTTCAAGTAGCCGGGTGGAAATTCAGGGAGAGGATCTGATCTCTCAATAGCCTTCAGCACAGAATCATCAAAGAGAGGGTTGTTGGATTTTTTCCTAAACCAGGCCTTTAAAATTTTTCCATCACTTCTTACAGTAACTATAATTATTGCTTCAGGGGGTTTCTTGCTTTTTATATCGATAAGGGCGACCGGGTAAGACCAGTTATTTTTGATAGCATCTTCGATCTTCATCTGATAAAGCTGAATACCTTTACCTATACCTGAAGACATTCCAAATATCCCACCTTTTCCTCCTGTAGAGACCGTTTTGATACCTTCTTCAGGTTTATCGAGGATCTTTTCGGATTGGCTTGTCTTATCATTTTTTACCTTTCTTTCGATTTGCGATAGGGCCTTTTCGAGGTCATCCGGCTTATCCTCTTTTACCTTTTTTTCTATCTTCGATATAGCCCGATCAACAAGCTCCGAAGCAGAAAAATCCTTCTTTCTTTCTCTGGTTATTGGCTTTGAAGAAACCCTTTTTGCTAAAACAGATACAGTCTTTTTTTTCTTAATGGCTATCCGCCGGGTCTTAGTCTTTACTATATGCGATTTATCCTTTCTCTTGGCTATATTTGCTGCACCTTTACCCTTGACACCGCTTTCAACTCCTGATGGAGGACCAACTAATTCAACATGATATACCCTCTCCTCCATAGATGGAAAGTGGATTTTTGTTTGTGTAGCAAAGAGAAACGTAGAGAATATCACTAAATGAAAACAGAAGGATAGGGCCATCATCCTGCCCCATCTCTCTTCCTTAAACATCGAATTAACCATAGACCACGTGGCTGTCATTTATGCAAAGGTTCGGTTATCATTCCAACTTTAGTAATTCCAGCCTCTTTAACCTGAGACATGACCTTCATTACAAAACCATAAGGCACATCTTTATCAGCCTGCAAGAGAATCTCTTTTCCTGCTCTATTAGCGACTATTTTTTTTAGCTTTCCCTTGAGAGCATTAAACGCAACATTATAGTCTTCAATAAAAATGAGCCTTTTTTTGGTGATAGATAATATTAAAGGATCTTCTTTGCTCTTTATGCTTTTACTTTCCGTTATGGGGAGATTTACCTTGACCCCATGAATCATCATAGGCGCTGTCACCATAAATATAATGAGCAGCACCAACATAACATCAACCAGGGGTGTTACATTGATATCTGATATTAGATCTGACCTGCCTTCTCCCACATCCATTACTGTTCGCCTCTTGATTTTTCAGTTAAGACCCTTCTCGTTAAGCCTTTATCCAATGAACCTACAAAGTCAGAAATAAAATTCCCCATCTCCGTTTGAGATGTTCTTGTCCTATTGGTAAAATAATTGAAGGCCACAACAGCTGGTATAGCTGCTGCCAATCCTGCTGCCGTGGCAATGAGGGCCTCGGCTATACCAGGGGCCACAACCGCCAAACTAGCAGAACCTTTCATGCCTATGGATCTGAATGAAGTCATGATGCCCCACACAGTTCCAAATAGCCCGATAAAAGGGGAGGAATTTCCAGTAGTTGCCAGGAAGGTGAGCCCTCTTTCTAAACGAGAGCTTTGAGCAAGCAAGACCTTTTTAGTAGCCCTGTGCACATGATCTAAAATCTGTTGCTGCGATTGCGAACCTTTATCTTCATCAGGATTACCTTGTAACATCTTAGACCGGTTAAATTCCGCATAACCAGCCCTGAATATCTTAGCTAAAGGGCTAAAATTAAATATCTTGCTCTGCAAATATACTTTACTTATCTCTCGGCTGGAGGAAAAAAGTTCTAAAAATCTTTCATTTTCAACTTTGAATTTCTTAAGTAATCTTAATTTCATGAAGATTATGGTCCACGAAGTGAGAGAGAAAAAGAAAAGGATAAAAAGAACAAATTTTACCATTGGACCGGCATGCAATACCATCTGGATAATATCGTTTGTAAAATGATATGACATTATAACTAACCCTGATTAATGTTCATTAATTTTTATTACAATACTTAAATTAAACCGCCAAAGTCAACTGAAATACAAATGCCATGACAGTAACAATTTTAACTTTTACTATGCCTGACTCTTATGATAATAATAAACATTAATTTAAAAACTTCCTAAACATCTTACATATAGATCCAATAGTGTTGCTTATTAAGAGATAAGAGATGTACAAAAGAGAAATATCACCTTCTTTTAATGAAAGAAGGATGTCGGGATGCCTTGCATGTGGAACGAGTGATATTAAACCAGGCAGGCGGTATTGTTCAAAGCAATGCAGACAGAAACTAATATGGTCACTTTCTCTGTCTAAGGGATTACTGCAAACTCTTAATACACGATATGCAGTCTTTTCGTTTACCGAAAATTTCGTTACCCTTGATGTGATGCCTGCCTGGTCAAATATAATATCAAGATTTATCTACCGGAGAAAACCGGGTTACGCTCCTGCTCACACACTTAAAGAACTCACGCTTGAAGCTGGCAAGGAGTGGTATAAAAAAAGAAGCAGGCGAATTTCTCGTAGTTTTGCATCTCAATCGATTCTTGAAGAAAATGTTGAATACAGTATCAACCCTGAATCAATCAAACCAAATGCGCAAAGGATCCCAAAACTATCCGCTGATCAAAAAAGGGGGCTTAAGCATCTTAATATACATATGAAAACATTAATGTTTGGAGATTATGTCAGGGAAATAAAAAAAGCCTACAGAGGAATGGCAAAGGTTTATCATCCTGATAAAGGTGGCGATGGTGATAGGTTTAAGGAAATAAACAGGGCCCATGAGCTTATGCAACAATGGATAGAGAATCCTAAATTCCAGTTAAACAATAAATTGCCCGGATGCTGGTCCTATAATGGTTATACAAACAGATGGTCACCCCCTTTATGGCAATAATTGTTCTCAATATAAGCCTTTAAGGGATGCAAGAAGAATTGTGGAGCCACCGGGCGGAATCGAACCGCCGACATCCTCATTACGAGTGAGGTGCTCTGCCATCTGAGCTACGGTGGCCTTTTTATTTAAAATTTATACCTTTTTTTATAAAGAGTACAACTTTTTTAGAGATTAATAAAGATGAAAAAGGCAAAAGATTATCTGATATTCCCATTAGATGTTCCGACTTATGACGAGGCAATCCGGTATGTAGAACTCTTCAAGGAGTATGTAGGCATTTTCAAAGTTGGTCTGGAGCTCTTTGTCAGTGTTGGACCAAAAATCCTCAGCGCAATTAAAGACAGGAGTGATGCAGGGATATTTCTTGATCTAAAGTTTCATGATATCCCTGCTACTGTTAAAGGCGCGTTTCTGGCCGCAAGTGCCTATGGAGTAGCCTTTACGACCGTGCATTGCGATGAAGGAAAGGATCTTCTACGCTCTATTGTTGACAATAACCCTTCCAGTGTCAAAATATTGGCTATCACAGTGCTCACCAGCCTTGATAGTAGCAATCTAAAAGAGCTGGGTTACAACGATAGATACATTGCAGACATTACAGAATTGGTTATGCTTAAGGCCAGAATGGCCAAAGAGGCTGGCTGTTCCGGTGTTGTCTGTTCTGGACTGGAGGTCGAAAAGGTTAAGGCTGAGTTAGGAAAAGATTTTATCGTTGTTACCCCTGGTATCAGGCCACAGTGGTCTATGGTAGGAAAGGATGATCAAAAAAGAATTATTACCCCTGATCAAGCGATAAAAAGTGGGGCTGATTACATTGTGGTTGGCAGACCTATCCGGACTGCCGAAAAACCGATTGAGGCTGCAAAAAGGATTGTGGGTGAGATCGCAATTGCAATCTCTCAATAGATGGCTTTTCGCCGCCAGGGGCTACACAACGTACACAGGTATCTTTGCCTTAGCCAGAACCTTTCTTGTATTACTTCCCAAAAGCTTTCTGTCCCCTGGTTTTCCTTTGGCTGATACAACAATAAAGTCATAATTGCCACTTTCTACTTCTCTCAGAATCTCATCTGCTATCTCACCTCTTGCAGTTTTTGCCACTGCATTAATACCAGCCTTTTTAAGTATCTTCGCACCACTTTCTGCATATTTAGAGGTATTTCTAGTCACAGCCCGATCTGTATCAATGGTCACTTCAGACATCCTAAATTCTGCGCCAAGCATCTTGTTTATAAGAGCATGGGATGGACCCACACTTAAGACAGTAGCATCTGCGCCTAATTTAGTGGCTAAGGATGCGCCTGCTCGAATAGCGTTTTCCGATTTTTCACTACCACCAGTACAAAAAAGTATCTTCATAGATCAATCCTCCTTCTTTGAGTTTGTTGAGTCGTTACTGTTCAGCCACAAACCCGCCTGCCGTCCGGCGGGCAGGTTATCACTAATTATCACGAACAATTATTTACCATTTTTTATACAGAATTTCATTCCCGCCTGCCGGCTAGCGGGCGGCAGGCAGGTTCATTTGTGTCCATTCGTGTCCATTCGTGGCTGAACAGTTACAAATTATCTTATAATACATCTCTGGACAAAGCCTTCCATGATTTCCTTAAAACAGTCGAGTTCTTCATCCGTGCAACTTTTCATATCTAAAAACGTATCATCTAACGTCTTAGAGGGAACAAACTTTTGCAAAACATATAACCGCGCGTTTTTTATTAACTGACCGATCTTATAAAAATCTTCCTTTTCAAAAAGGGCTTTTACAACAGTAGTTCTGAATTCATAATCTAATCCTGAATCCATAATCAGTCTGATACTGTCAAGAATTTTCCTTGTATCTATCTTTCTTTTTATTACTTCATGGTATTTATCCAAAGATGTCTTTATATCCATAGCAAGATAATCTACGGATTTTAACTCAATTATCTTTTTTAGCCTTGACGGGAAACTCCCATTGGTATCCAGCTTCACCAAATACCCCAATCTCTTTATCGCCGATAAAAAAGGACTTAAATCACTTTGTAAAAGGGGTTCTCCACCAGTTATGGTCACGGCATCAAGCTTTCCCTTTCGCCTATCCAAAAATGACAGGATCTCGTCCTCTTTTAATTCAATGCCAAATTTTTTGGGGTCTACCAGTTCCGGATTATGGCAGTAAGGGCATCTAAAATTACATCCCTGAGTAAAGACAATTGCACAAATTTTATCTGGATAATCAATTAGGGAAAACCTTTGAAATCCCCCTATAATCATATCTCAAACCTTAAACATCGTATTGTCCATTGATCGTTGTCCGTAGTCCGTTGTTAATTTAAGTTAAAGTGATAAGTGTTAATTCCGCAGTAGGAAAATTTACGAAGTCAGAAATATTCAATCGCATCATATTGTAAAAAAGTTTTTATATTTTGCCACTGCCCACGGACAACTGACATTACCTAAACCTTAAACATCTTTCTTTCTTGAAACTCCTCTTGCTTCCCCTTATTCCACTGTTTCAACGGCCTTAGATAACCGACCACCCGGGAATAGACCTCACATTCTGTGCCACATTTCGGGCATACACTCTGTTCCCCGTTTAAATATCCATGGACAGGACAGACACTAAACGTAGGGGAAAAGGTAAAATAAGGAAGGTGATAATTTTCGCATACTGTTCGCACCAATGATTTGACGCTACCAGAGTTGGAAACCCTCTCGCCTGCATAAATATGAAATACCGTTCCTCCGGTATATTTTTGCTGAATACTATCCTGCAAATCCAGGGCATCGAAAACATCATCAGTGAAGTCAACTGGTAGATGAGTAGAATTGGTATAGTAACATTGATCGCTGTCGCCCTTGCCTGCAGATATTATGTCAGGATATCTTTCCTTATCAATCTTTGCCAGACTGTATGAGGTTCCCTCGGCAGGGGTAGCTTCAAGATTAAAATTATTTCCTGTCTCACTTTGAAAACCCAGTAAGACCTCCCTCATGAAATCTAAAACATTTAAACTAAATTCCTTCCCCTCTTTATCACCAATAGTCTTGCCAAGAAAGTTTTTACAGGCCTCATTCATTCCAACAAGACCGATAGTTGAAAAATGATTCTTCCAATATTCATTGAACCGCTTCTTTACATTCCTTAAATAATATTTGATGTAGGGGTAAAGACCTCCGTCTGTGAATCTCTCCAGAATTTTTCTCTTGATCTCCAAACTCTCTTTAGCCAGGATCATCAAGTCTTTAAGTCGGCTAAAAAATTCCTTCTCACTGCCGCTAAGATACCCTATTCGTGACATATTAATTGTTACAACACCAATAGAGCCTGTCAATGGATTTGAACCAAAGAGTCCGCCTCCTCTCTTTTCTAATTCACGATTATCTATCCTCAACCTACAACACATACTTCTCGCATCCTCTGGGTTCATGTCTGAATTTACAAAATTAGAAAAATAAGGAATCCCATACTTGGCTGTCATCTCCCACAGGTTGCCAAGAACAGGATTCTCCCAATCAAATTCTTTGGTAATATTGTATGTCGGGATGGGGAAGGTAAAGACCCTTCCTCCGGCATCTCCCTTTGCCATAACCTCTAAAAAGGCCTTGTTAAAAAGGTCTATTTCTTCCTGAAAATCCTTATAGGTAACATCCTGTGCCTCTCCTCCGACAATAACACCCTGATCTGCATAGTATTCAGGGACAGTAAGATCCAGTGTAACATTCGTAAAAGGGGTCTGAAATCCAACCCTTGTGGGCACATTAATATTAAAAACAAACTCCTGTAGGGCTTGCTTTATCCCAATATAATTTAACCTGTCGAATCGTATGAAAGGTGCTAACAGGGTATCAAAATTAGAGAATGCCTGAGCACCTGCCGCCTCTCCTTGAAGCGTATAAAAGAAATTTACGATCTGTCCCAATGCACTCCTGAGGTGTCTGGCAGGCCCGCTTTCTACTTTCCCCCATACCCCTCTGAATCCTTCCACCAGCAAGTCAAAAAGATCCCAACCAACGCAGTAAACAGAGAGAATGTTTAAATCATGGATATGGTAATCACCTTGTATGTGCGCTTCCCTGATCTCTGGAGAATAAATTTCATTTAACCAATAAACTTTGCTAATCTCTGAGGAAACATAATTGTTCAATCCCTGTAGAGAGAATGCCATATTACTATTCTCATTAACCCTCCAGTCTGTCTTATTTAGATATTGATCCACCAATGCAACGCTCGCCTTATCAGTTATTTCTCTTATTCTTGCGTGCTGTTCTCTATAGATAATATAGGCCTTGGCAGTTTTACGATACGTAGAGGAAAGTAATACCTCCTCTACAATATCCTGAATTTCTTCTACTGTTGGGGGCTCCTCCCCAATTACCTGACTAACTAAATTTAAAACCTTGATGGTAAGCCTTTTAGCAACCTTCTCATCAAACTCCCCTGTTGCCTTTCCAGCTTTAGTAACAGCATTTGTAATCTTTTCGGCCTCAAAGGCCACTATCGTGCCATCTCTTTTTTCTATCTTAGTAAACATAATATCATCTCTCCATTTATATCTTTATCTGACATAAGCTGGCCTAATAAACACTACGCATCTCTCGGTCCCATCCAAAATCCTGAGTACAGGCAGGCACGAAATATCGTGAGATCAAAGAGGTTATTTTTTTGTTTTATTTCTTCTTAGAATTCTTTACAGCAGCCTCTGATAAATGAAGTACATGCTCCTTTCCTGTGAAGTAATCTTCTAAGGTGATGTTAATCGCAGCCAATGCAGGAAACCGGCCTTTCAGGTAACAGCCCTGTACCATTTTCCACAAGATATTGTATTAAATTATAATAGATATCCAATATAAAGTCAATATGGAAACAATCATAATAGAAAAATCAAATGCATTTTTTTGTATATTATCTCCCTGAGAAGGCTCCGAGGTAGATTTTATCGCTATCAGTTTTATTATAGAGGGGAGGCAGGAGTAGATAATGATATGACATATCCAAGAGTTACAGGATCTCGGGGCTGAATCCTAAAAAGCAGGATTCAGCCCATCATTTTTCATTGCTATAAGAAATAGATAAAGTGCAACCTAAAACATTAAAGAAAGTCCTGCTTTTAAGGTCCTTCCGGGTGATGGATAATAGGTATTATAGTCCTGATCCTCAAGGTAGTCTTCAAACCCCATCGTAGAGTACTCCTCGTTAAACAGGTTTTCTGCACCCACAAAGGCCAAAAGTTTATATTTAAGGTTTGGAGGTCTATAGCGTAGCAAAATATCCACCAAAGAGTAGTCTGACAACTTCTCTCCATTATTATTTTTGTCATCACCCAAGTAGCATTCACCTGTATACCTAAACTCGGGGACCAGCGAAAAGCCGTAGGGAAAGAAAAGTTCCAAACCTAAAAAAGCCTTATGTTTGGGAACGAGGGGAATGTCTTTATCATTATAAATCCCCTTGGTAAATTTTGCCTCTTGATAAGTGTAATTACCATAGATATTGGCCTTTTTTCCAAACTTATATAAACCACTAAATTCTAGCCCTTGATGCCTTGTCTCATCAAGGTTCTCATTTCTTGAGGTGTCGTTATTCCAGACAATCTCCTTCTCCATATCCATTCTAAATAATGTTATAGCAAACCTCACGTTTTCAATGGGATAAAACTCGGTACCTATCTCATAACTTTTACCTTCTTCTGCTTCGAGGTCCTTATTAAAAGCATTACCCCATCCCTGATAAGAGGCCTGTTCATCAATAAACGGATATCGATATAGTTTGGCAAACTTGGTAAACACCTTGGATTTTTCCCCTATCAAATAAGTAAGTCCAGCACTGACTGCCTTTCCGTGATGGTCTTTTTCTTCATCAAAGCTCTTGATCTTGGTTGCGGGGTTAGTCTCTTTTCCCTCTATTGTTGTCTTCTCACCCCTTGCTCCTGCACTTAAAATAAGTTCATCAAAGAGATTAAATTCATCATTTATGTAATATCCTACAGAACTCTTCTTTATTTCAGTTAAAGAACTCGTAGTATCTCTATTTATATCAGTAAAGATTTCTAAATTAAGTGTTTCATCGTAATAGTCCAATCCCACAATCAGTTTATTTTTATGGCCTAGAATATCTTTATTTAATAGATATCTGGGTGTTATTCCAAATGTCTTTATTTCTGTATCTCTATATGAAGGAAAAGAATCCATATCTGAAGTAATATCCTTTAGGCCATATAAAAAATTCACATCAAAATTACCAAGGTCAGTGGATATCATTTCCAGCCCTAAGTTAACATTATAATATTTATCCAATGATTCGTCATTATCATGGGTCTGAGTCCATCTCGCAGGTCTGGCAGGTTGGAATTGTTTACGATTTTCTTCCATCTCACTCTTTGTGAGGTTCCCTGGCATTTCATAGTCAACCTTATTTAAAGATCCACCTAAAGAAATATTTAAGAAATCGCTGAGGTCATAACCTATATTAAAGCCGGCACCTTTCGATGAAAATCCCGTTCTCTCTCTCCATCCGTTTGTTTCTTGTATTTCACCTGAACAGGCATATGATAATCTGTCTTTAGAACCAGTAAGGCTAACTCTTACATCATAAAGGGCGTCTTCTCCAATTATTCCTGAAGCGCTTACCTCGGGTTTACCCTCTCCCCTTTTAGTAATGATATTGATTACACCTGCAACAGCATGATCTCCATAGAGAACACTATTCGCACCGCTAACAACCTCTATCTTTTCAACATTATTAATTGGTATCTGGAGCCAATTTATACTTGCCATATCAGGTCTATTTAATCTTCTTCCATCCAATAGGATTAATACTCTTCCATGGCTATTTTGCCCAAATCCTCTCATATCTATTTCCGCCTGTGAAGGATTGCCGGAAAAAGTTGTAAAATGGATACCCGCCAACTTTTTCAGAACATCAACAAGACTGGTAGCCCCTGATTTTTCAATATCTTCAGATTTAATCACAGTAATATTTGCGGGTATCTTACGTATTTCCCTGGTATCTCTGGTAGCCGTCACTACAACCTCTTCCAATGTTACTAATGGCTTTTTAATTTCTTCCTCTTTTGCCTGACTGAATCCAGGTATGGCCAATACAGTTAAAAGCATAGATACAACAAAACACTTTTTCATCCTCAACCTCCTTTACCGCCGCCCTTTAATTCCCCACACGGGAGGGTGGGGATGGAGGCGGCTAATGAATTATTTCCTTTTTTCAAGCCCCGCCCGGAAGGGCGGGGTCGTTGACTTTTCTGAGGCTCGGTGGTAATCTATTTTTGCCAGATTAACCGAACCTCCATTTCTGTTTGGTTAATAATGGAGGGCAGGGCGGCTATAGGATTGGGTTCATTCCGCTCCACCACTCTTCATCCGCAAAGCCGCAGTTCCCGGCCAGTAAGCCTGAGCTGGGAACGATTTACAATCTCAGCGAACATACAGACAATAAGTTTCATCCCTTTTACAGTTAGCAGCCACCAGGCATGCATTACATCAAAATTGCCATCTATAGATGAAACCACCTCAACCCTGTCTGCCTTGATGTTTAATTTTTTACTAGCCTCTTCAAAATCGATTGTATCATCCAGGCTCTCTTTGCCCACAACATATACAATTACCCCTGTCTTCATTTTCATCACCTCCTTTCAGCTTTACCCGCCAGACCCGCCTGCCGTCCGGCGGGCAGGCTTAAGGCGGGCTGGCCCGCCAGACTTAAGGCAGGTAAAATTCATAATTCAGTCCTATGCTCCAGGTTATCGGTGGAGCAGAATAGCCATCCCCAAAGAAATAATCCTTTCAAAACTCAATACCTTTCTGTGCCTCGAACCCTTTCTGAAAAGGGTGTTTGATCTCTCTCATCTCGGTCACCAGATCAGCCATCTCAATTATCATTGGATGTGCATTTCTTCCGGTTAAAACCAAATGGAGTCTGCCAGGCTTAGATTTAAGGGTCTTAAGAACTTCCTCAACAGGAAGAAAATTGTAATCGAGGACATAGTTAATCTCATCCAGTATAATCATATCGAACTCATCAGATTCTATCTTCTTTTTTGAAAAGTTCCATGTCTCGATCACTGCCAGAACATGTTCATAATTTGATTTCTCTTTCCCGAATTGGACAAATCCTTTTCCCATATGTACGATCTCAAAATATGGATATAACTTTTTAACAGCATCCAATTCGCCATAGTGCCATGTTCCTTTGATAAACTGAATCATGAGTATCTTAAAATTATAGCCAATTGATCTTAAAGCCAAACCCATTGCTGCAGTTGTCTTTCCCTTTCCGTTGCCGGTATGGACGATAATAAGCCCTCTTCTTTCTCCCTGTGACATTTAATCCTTCCTCTTAACTCTTCAACATGATTCCTCAATAAAAAAAGCCCGCCATCGGTCTCAAAATGGCGGGCTGAACATTTTACTGCTACCTGCCCACATTCTCAGACCGGAGAATATAAGGGTTCTTCCTGGCAGGTTTTCTGGCTCTCCCGACTCTCTGGCTCGCCTTCCCAATCCCGCTAATGCGGGACCAGTGGCTTTAATCTTCTAAAAATAGAATATCCAGTGAGTTTCTCCGATCAATTAATCGGGGTCGGGATCACAGCAGCAGTCTTCTGCAGCGGCCTCTCACCGCTTTCCCTTTTTAACCAGGAATCCTCTTAAACGAAAAAACCGATTTCCCTCATCTTTCAGGAAACCGGCATATAGATAATTATAAGTTATTTTTCTGCCTCGATCTCCAGACCAGGAAATAATCCAGCATGCTTCGATAGGTTTTCTGGCTTTCCCGACCCCCCTGGCTCGCCTTCCCAATCCCACTAAGGCGGGATCAGTGACTTTAACCCCCAAAAAAGAGGATATGCCAGTGATAATAGCTTCCCCGATCAATTAATCAGGGTCGGGATTACAGCAGCAGTCTTCTGCAGCGGCCTCTCACCGCTTTCCCTTAGCTCGAAACAATATACTGTAGGTTTTAGTAACAAATCGCCTTTCTACTTGTCAATGTTTTTATGGTTACACAGAAAAAAATTTTTGCTAACTATTCAGCCACGAATGGACACAAATGAAAAAAAATTGTTAAATAATTATTCGTGATAATTTGTGATAGTGTGTGGCTTAATAGTTACAATTTATGTTTTAAAAAGGCCGAGTCTGGTAAAGAATTTGACGGGCTGATGCAATTGTATTATTGCTTTCTATGGTAAGCCTGGATCACCTGATCCAGCTTTCTGGCAGCATTCTTGTGGTCAAAGCGTTCACTGAGAGTTCGAGCAAGGGCACTCATATTCTTTCTGAGTCGGATGTCCTTGAGAAGTCTTATAACATACTCCGTGAACTCATCATAATCGTCAGTCACAAACATCTCTTCGCCGTTTACCGGGTCAATGCCAAATGCTGCAAGGCTTGTTGAGACGATTGGCAGCCCACAGGCGAGAGCTTCAAGCATCTTTCCACGAAATCCTCCCCCAAGTTCAATAGGAGCAACAAAGACGTCGCTTTTCCAGTAGACGTCTCTTACATTCGAGTGTGTTCCTCCCTCCCGGACAATGATGCGATTACTTCTGAGGGCAAGGAGCTCAGGTGGAGGTGCAAACCCTATTGCGTAGAATGAAGCATCGGGGACCTCTTTCGATATCCTTTCCCAGCAGTGGTTCATAAAATTCTGCACCGCATTGACATTTGGGTGATGCTGGAAGTTTCCAAGAGAGAGTATATTCTTTGAATCCCACGATCTCTCAAGCGGAGGCGTATAAAAATTAGTGTCTACACCATGGTGAACAATACCTGTCTTTCCTTTGAGGTCTGGTGCGAGACGGATAAGGACCTCCATATCTTCACGCGTAAGGGAAAGTACCCTGTCGACCGATCGATACATCCTGAACTCGTAGTCGAAAAGTTCCTCAATCGTTTGTTCACTAATATCTTCTCCTTTGCTGACACGCTGCCGGAACGCCTGAGTATAGCATTCATGAACAGAGATAATCGTCATGGTGTCCCGAGGAATAATATCTTGTACTCCTTCAAGATATTGACCCATCATTGAGTACTCAGCGATAATCGCATCATATGAGTTTCCTGCGAGAAGAGATCTAAAGGCCTTGTCAAATTGTGGGTTATATCCACCATCTCCTGAAAGGAAGAAAGGGGGGCGGTTGAGCGTAGCTTCAAGTTCTTTAACCTGTCTGGGAGTTCTTCCCTTGGGGGAGTCGATGAGTACGATATCCTCGCAATAAGCATCGAGGCTTTTATCTGTATGGTCCTCATCTGAAAAAGCTGGAGCAAGAACCGTTATCCGATAGCCCATTTTGGAAAGGTTCTTGATCCTATGATGAATGAGTATTGGGCCTCCAATGACACTCTGTCTGGGAAAAACTTTGGGTATAACGAGAAGTTTCAAATTCGATTTTCCTTTCTATCATCGCCATTTTATTCTTTTCTCTTGTCTTCAATGCTGGTTGTTATTATTTCTTCGATAATCTCGCCCATCTTTTTGCCAGGCCGAACTCGTCCTTTATACGTTATTCGTTCCACAATCTTCTTCATGCTCACAACAGCCAACCCCCACGTCCAGACATGTCCTTCTTTTGTATCCAGGATAAATACAACTGAACTTCTTCCTTCCTGTCCTCCAATAAGTATCGCTGTATAACGTCCAATTCCTGAATCTGCTGGTATTGTAGGTGTTGCTATTAGCAAAGTAACGATTATAACTAAACTTGTAAATATAATTCTCATGGTGTCCTCGACTAAGGATTATTTTGATAAAAATTTCTTTTACGTAATGAAAATATAGCCAAAAAAGATTCGAAGATCAAGGTCTACACCTTCTACAAGGCTCTCTTACCCTTCACACAACACCTCTTCTATACTATTAAATCCGAAAAGTTTCGAGTTGATCTCTCTCGCCTATTAACAATCATGGTCCTGAAAAATATTTGAATTGCTGTATTTAAATGAAGGATGCCTATATATGGGAAGGATGTTTACTCTGCCTTAACAAGCAATGCCTGACCGGGATAAATAGTGCTTCGAGGTGCCAGGTTGTTTATCCTAAGAAATTCAGAAAGGTTCATACGGTGTCTCTGAGCAATCATATATGGTGTATCCCCCTTTAAGACTATATATCTCTGAGTCTTCATTTCCATAAAAACACTTAGGTCTTGAGGGATCATGAGAACCTGTCCAATACGTAGATAGGTATCATTGAGCTTATTCACAGACTGGATAGCCTTGGTTGTTGTTCCAAACCGATTGGCAATCCTCCAGAGGGAATCCCCTTTCCGAACCACGTATTCTGCTGATTTTCCTATTGTCTTTAAGCCAGGGGCTGGCAAGGAAATCCTCTTTAAGGAGGCATATCTTCTAGTCGGAATCTTGAGTTTCCAGCCAGCTCTTATAAAACGCCTGCTTTTTAGTCCATTCATAGCCATAATTGCCCTGACACTTGTTCTATATCTGCGTGCGATAACAGACAAAGACTCACCTTTTATAACCCTATGCTTCACATAAGCAGAAACAGGAGGGCGCCAAACTGGTATATCGCCTAATTTCGAGAGGAGCACTACCCCCTTGCCTTTGGGCACTTTCAATACATAGGCTCTGTTGGGGGTGTAATTGTACCTTAATGCTGGATTGAGGTCTTTCAAAAGTCTGTACGACACTTCAAGGTGTTTTGAGACTGTCTTGAGGTGAACCTGCTTGTCAATGGTAATATCTTCGGTTTCAATTTCTTCCTCTACAGGGGGAAGGCTGAAGCCATGGGCTTCAGGATCGTTCAGAATATGTAAGACAGCCAGAAACTTGGGGACATAAAAAGCTGTCTCTCTGGGCAGTTTTTCATAAAGGTCCCAGAAATTGTCGAGATAGCTGATCCTTTGTGTCCGAATACACCTCAATACCGTCCCCTCTCCGCAGTTATATGCAGCCAGAGCCGTTGTCCAGTCCCCAAAGATTTGATGCAATTCTTTAAGATATGCGATGGCTGCCATGGTCGATTTTTCAGGATCCATCCTTTCGTCGATCCAACGGTCCCTTTTTAATCCGAATTTATATCCTGTTGAGGCAATAAACTGCCATAATCCGAGAGCTCTGGACCTTGAAAGTGCTCTAATCTTGAACCCACTTTCAATAAGGGGCAGCCATGAAAGTTCCTCGGGTAGACCTGCTTCCTTGAGAGCCCTTATGATGGCAGGGCGATATCTACCTGAGCGACGATAGGAATCAAGAAAAAATTTTCTATCCCTGCCTCTAAACATGACCAACGCCCTTTCCACATGCCTGTTAATCACAAGAGGAATCACCTTGTTATGTCCATTAACCACCGTGAACCTTGAAGAGTAAACCTCCATAATCCGCTTTGATATAGTATAGCGCAAATCTTCCCTTTGCTGTAAAATCTCCGGGCTATCTTCATTATTGACTTTTAGTATGAGAGAATAGGCCTGATCAAGGGCATCGATGGCATTAGGCAAGTCTCCCTGTTGCCAGAAATCATACGAGGCGTGGCAAAACTCAAGAGCTGAATCAAGTATTTCCTGGCTGGTTTTTTCTGTGGTTTGCGGAACGGGTGGCTGGGGACTGCTTTCAAGGGCTTCGGGTGGAGATAAAGATTCCTCCTTCTCGATCTTGACAGGACTAACTGTTTTTTGCTTTTCCTCGATCTTGGACAGAGTAGCGACTTTTTGCTCCTCCCCAGGTTTTTCAGGAATGGCAATCTTTTCTTCTTTCTCGTTCTTGGACAGCAGTGTGAGCTCTTTCCTGTCTACTTTCTTTGCAGTTACTGCAATCTCTTCTTCCTCATCCTTGGGCGGGACTGCAATCTTTTGCTCTTCCTGCTTCTTAGGCAGAGCAGAAACTTTTTGCTCTTCCTCTATCGCTTCAGGAATAGAAATCTTTTCTTCTTGTTTATTGCCTGGCAGGGATGCGAGCTTTTGCTCAGATGTTGAAGGGGGTGGTTTGGAAAAGGGCTCTTCTACGACATCCTTCTCTGAGAGTGGTTGTTTCTCAGGTTTGAGGTGAAACATATCAGTGCTACAACTACCGCAAAAAAGCGGTATGATCATTATAATGAATATCCTAATACTAGACTTAGGATGAATTTCCACTTTCCTCCATCGGTTTAGCACATTATCACTGATGAGCTTATAGCAAACACTGCGTTATGTTTCCTGGAACGTGAAATACAGGTCCCACTTTTTGTAAGTGGAGTATAGAAAAAGCATTCTGAATGGTCAAGCATATATAAGGCTCTATCAAATAAAAGTTGCTGTTTTTAGCATTTCTCATTTTTTTGCTTGGATGCCGTCATTTTGGAGGGACATAAAAGATATAGGATATCCATTTTTCTCTGATATCAAAGAGGCTCTTATTAATAAAAAGTGTCCAGAGTTTCTTTTAAGTGCTGGTAAATATGCGAATGTTCAATAAATAGTAGACATTGGAGAAAAAATGTATATTATAGTATCGAATTTAGATATCTATTTATGATATTATACATTATTTCAGGATAATAATGAACACGGAATTGTTAAGGGATATATTTCTGGGATTTATCAAGATTCATATCTTATATCATGCCAGCAAAGAAAAGATATTTGGAAAGGAATTTCGTGAGGAACTCCTTCGTCACGGATATGATATCTCTTTCGGCACGCTCTATCCTGTATTTCATAAACTGGAAAAACAGGGATATTTACATTCAGAAAAAATAAATGTTAATGGGAAAATCCGAAAATATTATTCAATCACTCCTCAAGGGGAAAAAATTTTGGAGTTTTCCAGAGAAAAAGCACGAGAGCTATTTAGCGAACTATTTGAAAAATAAGGAATAGACTATGCAGAACACTGGAAAGAAAAAGGGCATAACCAGAAATATTGTTCTCACTGGTTTTACTTCCTTTTTTACAGATATTTCCTCTGAAATGATTTATCCCCTGCTACAAGCCTTTGTGAGCATGATTATGGCTTCTAAAAAAACTCTGCTGGGCCCTATTCTGGGAATTATAGAAGGGATAGCAGAATCCACAGCCAGCCTACTTAAAGTTTTTTTTGGTTACTATTCTGATACAATTCAAAACAGGAAGATTCCTGCTATTGCAGGTTATAGTACATCCGCGCTGGCAAAATTTCTTCTCCTCCTCTCTTTTTTTGGATGGTATTTCGTTCTCCTCGCTCGTTTTTTTGACCGTGTCGGAAAAGGGATTCGAACAGCCCCCCGGGATGCACTGATTTCAGAATCTACTCCTAAGGAAGTTCAGGGAAAAGCATTCGGTTTTCACAGAGGAATGGATTTTGCCGGCGCCACTATAGGAGCCCTTATCTGCTTCTTTCTTGTTCTACATTTTATAGATCCTATTACCAAGACTCTCAAAGATCTGGATTCCTTCTATACTCTGTTTCTGATCTCGATTATTCCTGCCTTAATAGGAGTAATCTTTCTGTTTTTTATCAAAGAGAAAAAGCTCCACACTGCTTACACAGCAAAAAACCAAAGGTCCAAACCAAATCTTAATATCCGGCAATATGATAAGAATCTTCAGATTTTCTTTCTTGCCCAGCTCATATTTACCCTTGGAAACTCTTCAAACCAATTTTTGCTGCTTCGTAGCATGAATCTCGGGTATGCTCTTTCTACAGTGGTGCTCATGTATCTTGTCTTTAATCTTTCCACCTCTCTCCTCTCCACTGCATTCGGTTCTCTTTCTGACAGAATTGGACGAAAAAACTTGCTCATAGCAGGCTATGGGCTCTATGCAGTTGTATACATCGCCTTCGGTTTTATAAGCCAAAAGACTAATTTCCTTTTATGGTTTTTCTGGCCTTTGTATGGAATCTATTACGCAATGACAGAAGGAATAGAAAAGGCCTTTGTCTCAGATATAGCTCCAGAAGATTCAAAGGCAACTGCCCTTGGATTTTACCACACTATTGTTGGGGTCGGTTTGCTCCCTGCGAGCATTATCGCTGGAATCCTCTTTTCCCTTCTTCCAAGTGCTCCGTTCCTTTTTGGTGGAGCTATGGCTCTTGTTACTGTAGCTATTCTGGGTTTTTTTGTTAAAGAAAAAGGAGCGGAAGGATTAACACAATCCTGAAAGCCCTGCGATCTCTTTCATCACATTATTAAGAAATGAGCTTGCAGGCACTGATGGATCTGCATAAATGGCCTTACCGAAATTGATCCGAACCAAAATCCGGATCCCTTTTCCCGAATAATTCATCCCCACAGGAATAAAAGGGATGGAGAAACGAGAAAGAACGAACCTCACAATTCCTGCATGTGCAGGACCTATTTTATTTCTATAGTAGGTGCCTTCAGGAAAAACTACAACTCCCTCACTTTTTATTAAATATTTAATCATAGATTTCAGAGATTGTCTGCTCTCCATAGGACGCTGCCGGTTTAAAGGAATGCCACCAAGAGATCTTATAAACCAGTTGCTGAGAGGGTTCTTAAATAAATCATATTTGGCTACATAATAAAGAGGTCTTGGTGTTGCAAGGCTTAACAGGGGAATATCCACCCACCGCTGGTGTTTTGGTAAAAGAATGAAGGCGCTCTTTTGAGGTAGATTTTCCGTTCCTTCTGTTTCCAAGCGAAAAAATGGGGACAGCAAAATCCTACTCGCAGTTTTTGTAGCCTTCAAGACCCAGTTTTTTCTTGCTCGCATAAGCGCTAACCTAAGAAGTATTCATAAAAACAGATTTATTGAAGCTCACACGAAGTATTGACATTGTTAATTCTTTTTACACACTTGTAGGATCCTTCCTGCGGCGGTTTGCGAATAATAGGCTATGAAACACAGCAATGTCTACACTTTGGGTTCCTCCCACCAAGGATAAAAATCCGGTATATCAGTTGAGGCGCTCATGGTGAATTTTGGCGGGCGTTTATCTAAAAACTTTGAACGCCCTCATAGGCACCCACCAATCAGGTTCTGCTTTCCTCACAACTCTGATCAGTGGAGGTTAGTTTGTCAAGAATAATTTAAAGACCCTTTTAATAATATGATTCAAAATTAATCTGACTCACGAATCTACTTAACATTTTATAAATACACTCATACCTGGGAAAATTAGCATTATGTCCGTAGAATTTGTCTTTGGTATATTCTTGTCAAGATGTTTTAGAACACTTTTTCTATCCCCTATTTTAATCTTTAGCTTATTTCATTAAAGTTGCCTTTCGCTATTGCCAAACCAAATTGGTGTGGTATAATAATAATCTATTTAATCAAGATTTCTTCCCTTACCATTATCTTTTTTTATTAAAAAGAGGTTGTGATTTAATTGATCTTACCCTTGGCAACATTTTTTTAATACTATCAGATTTTTAGATAATCGGAGGAGAAAAATGAGAAATATTGCTATTATAGTCTTGTCAATGGTATTGGCTGCAGCCATCATCTCTGGATTAATCCTCTATCAGAGGCATCTTGATACCAAAGATGCTCTTCTAATAAGTGAGAAAAGCTTATCTGACTTAAATGAAAAAATCACTCAATTGAATCAAGAAACTTCTGCCCTTCAAGATCAAATCCGCAAGAATGCGAAAGAATTAACGGAACTGGAAAGCACTCAAGGGCATATCTCTAAGCTTGAAAATTCGATAAAAATGAAGGATGAAAGGCTTTCTGAATTAAAGGAAAAAATCACTCAATTGAATAAGGAAATTTCTTCGCTTCAAGATCAAGCCCGAAAGAATGCCAAACAGTTAATGGAACTAAAAAGCGCTAAAGAGCATATCTCTGAGCTTGAGAATACGATAAAAATGAAGGATCAAAGACTTTCTGAATTAAAAGAAAATATTCACACATTAGAAAGAAACCTTGAAGAAGAAAGGAAGGCCAAGGATGCGACTTTGACAGATCTTCAGGAAAGGCTTCAAGGCTCTCAATCACATATCCGCTATCTTGAGGAAGAAGTTGCAAAAGGGCACAACGAAATCCAAGAACTCCAAAGTCAATTTATAAATCTTAAAGGACAAAAGGTTTTATCAGAGACCAAAAAGGGCCAGCTAAAATCCACATATAAAGCTCTTATCTCCGACCTCAAGAAGCAGATTGAAAATCAGGAAATAACCATCAGGGCATTTAAAGATCAAATTTCTGTCACTTTTGTGGATCGAATCCTATTCGAATTTGGTAAGGCAATCATTACTTCGGAAGGGGAAAAGATTTTACAAAAGGTTGGGGAAATCTTGAGAAATGTTCAAGGGAAACAGATCCGAATTGTTGGACATACTGATAATATCCCCATTATGCCACAATATCGATATAAGTTCCCGTCAAATTGGGAGCTTTCTGCTGCTCGTTCTTCAGCAGTGATTCGTTATTTCCAAAAAAATGTTCACCTTGATCCCAGGAACCTGGAAGCAGTAGGCCGTTCCTTCTATGAGCCCATTGTTAGCAACAAAACGAGCGAAGGACGTGCTCAAAACAGGCGGGTGGAAATTATCATTTCGCCTAAATTAGAATAGGTTATCTGCAAATTAGGTGCTTGAATTCATCAACCGCCTTCTCCAATTTTGTCCAACGTCAAGGCAGAGCCCGATGTACTTTAATGATAGTAGCACCAGTATGGATCGTACCAGGGATACCATGGATGCCACCACCAGGGATCCCAAAGTCCCCAAGGGTATGGTTCATACTTAAAGGGCTGCTCTTTCGTCCAGAGGTAAATATCCTTGATTATGAGATAGGGATAGTAGTAGTTGAGCTCCCCTAATCTCATGATCTGTTCACCCTTCACAATCCCTGCGATGGTCACCTGTCGCCCCCTGCAGTAGATCTCGCTGTCCAAAAATCCCTTATAATGAGCCAGGAAGCGCCCTCCGGACACATCCAGGTGTATGGGTCTGCCGTCACGGTTTATCTCTGTCTGATAGACTTCCAGTAGCGTTCCATCCTTTTTGTTCACAGTTTTGACTATAACTCCTCCCAAAAGGACTACCTTTCCCTGATAAGCCTGAGGAGCCTTTCTTAATTCAGCAAAGGTAATCTCTGTGTTTACCTTTTTTAGGATGTCTTTTGAGATGACATGGGCACAGCCAGACAAACAGACCAAGACCATTATAATGATGAGAAGTCTCTTTTTCATCCCTCCACTGAACCTTAAAAGCCTATTCCTATCCCTACACCAAAATGCACCCTTGGTTCAGTGCCGAAGGATTCTTCCGATGGCCAGATATGGAGCTCTCTTTTGGCGATGATAGGATAGGCATACTCTATCTTACCCAATGGACGCACCTGTTTTCCCACCACCGAACCCACGACAGTAATTTTCCTCTTAGGGCGGTAGATGGCCGGGTCAAGGAAGCCTGGTACAGAAACTATAAATCTTCCCTTTGACAAATCTTCTGTGACTGGCTTCTTTCGAAAGTCCAGGGAATGCTGGAGTATAACAATCAGTGTCTTATCAGGAAAGTTCTGGGTCTCGATGATGTCACCTCCCAGAAGCACGATTTTTCCTTGATAGGCCTCTGGGTTTTCCAATAGCTGTTCAAAACGGAGGCTTTGATCAACTTCATTTAACGCCTTTTGAGAAATCACTTGGGCACAGCCTGTCATCACAAAAGCGGTTAACGCCGTAATGCATACCAGAAGTGTTCTATATCTCTTTGCGTTCATGCTCCCGTCTCTTTACCTCGCCTTGTTCGTTGCTTTTCTTTTTTACATTTCCTCTAAGACCCGCGGGCACCTTTCCATTTCCCCTATCTCATTGAAGATTATCTAAGTATACATCTTTCTTCTCCTGCTTGCACTTTTTTTGTAATCTACAGTGAAAACCACAAATGACCATTAACCTGTTGCACATAAAATCAAAGGTTTCAAACCTTCACTATGTACTAAAAGTTAGAATAGAGAGACCAAATTTCTAGAGCCGGGATCCGCACTTGCTCATACCCCTCAACCCTCTCGAAAAAAGGATGGAAACAGTTAAAAAAATACTCGCCCAGCTTCTCCATTTTTGTCCAATATCAAGGCCAGTCCCAATCTCTGCCTTCAAAGGAGTGTCATGGCCGTTCATTTCGGTCCAAATCGCTTCACTATCCACCTGCCGGTTTTCGCGCTAAAACCGAGTGCCCTCAGATTGGTGATGGCTGTCCCTACATTGCCCTTGGCTGCAATGCTGACCATCGCCTCGTCTACTACCAATTTCTCCTCATTCCATCTGTTGGTGAGGGCGCTGAATCCAAGAACTCGGAACTTGGTAAACACAACCGCCACATGCCCACCGTATCTGCTATCTAGAACCCGCTCATTGGGACGAAGGTTTTGAATCACCCACCTATCCCCCCCGGCTGAAAAGGCCAAGAGCTCTCTCTCCCTCACCAGAAGATAAACCTCCTCTTCCACTTCATCTGAAGAAGCGATTGTCAGGGGGAACCAGATTAATGCTACTAAAAGCAATATCCCCACGGGGCCCCTTTTATTCATTGGTCATTTCTCCCTTCAAGATGTTCTGATCACTCAATTATTACAAATAAAAATTATTTTGCCTATTCTCTTCATGATCATATCCCTTGTGTATCAACTGTTTTTTTAAAATTATTAAGAAATCCTTGAGCTTTTTGTTCTGCATTGTTGCCATATTTTTCAATGAAGAAACGGGGCGATGTCATTGCCAGAATCTCTTTCACCTCGGGTTTTTTCCAGCCTAGATTCTATAATATCTTCTTTTCAGGCCTCATAATTGCTTAGTCCCTCGATTCATAAGTTCGATTACGTATTTATTTAGACTTCAGCTGAGCTCAGTCGAGCCGCTTTCGGCCATGAGCTCAAGCCGAATGGAGTGAGCAATCTCAAAGGTCATGCTCATAAAAATACGTTACTGTATTTGCGAATCGAGACACTTAGCATTGAAATGGCATCCTTAACTTTTGCCCCGAACATCTCTGGTGGTTAATGGAGTGACTTTATCTTAAATCAGCCGTACATCACATAGAAGGCTCAGTGACCAGCCAAAGAACTGCCCTCTCTAATCGCTCCTGAAAGATCTTTCCCTCACAGTTCATGGTATATTGGGCCAATCGGGAAAGACCCTCCCGTTCCCTTTCAGAAAGCCATCCATAGGCTTCATTCCATTGATTCCTAAGGACTTGGGCCTCTTGTATTCCGCTTTTAATCATGGCTACGATTGGGAGTAGGGTCTTTAGAAAGGCTGCAAGGGCTATCTTCTTGAGGGCAGGAGAGTCCTGAACCGCTTCCCAGATCCGCTGTTCCTCCTCGGTATCGGAAATGAGGTGCTCAAGAAGGGCCTGTTGGCTGAAACCAAATCCTATTTCAGAAAGCCATTGAACCACCTCCCAATCTTTCACTGCCACAGAGAGGAAGTACACGCATTGCTGAAGAAGTTCTAGATCTAGTCCATAAGTTCGTCCCGCCTCTTGAAGCCTGTTTGAGAATCGAAAGGTGTAGAACTCTGGGGTACCATGGTGCATGGCATGGCTGATCTCATGATGTATAACACCTTGAACAATAGGGTCGGGGATTCCCAGCAGCTTCTCTTGACAGATATGAATACTCGGATAGCCTCTCCATGCATCATGAGTGGCCAAGAACTCTGTTTCCCCTCCTGTGGTGATACCGAACTCCTCTTTTTCTCTTTGGTAGAAGGCCTGGAACTCCTCCATGTTTTTCCAAATCGTTATGCACAGATATGGGGGCAGAGACAGAGGCCCTGCCCTTTCCAAGACCTCGTTGGCCCACCTTCGAATCTGGGTCAAGAAGTTCTTGTCTATCCCCTCATGGGCCACTATTTGAATCTGAAAGTCCATTTTATTTTGGTTTAATTATACCAATTTACCTCAACCATTGGGAAAAATATAGGATCAATACGAGAATATTTATGTCTGTAAGGCAATCAATAAGACTGGTGGCCATAGCCAGCAAAACAAAGGGGACTTCCGTTGATCAAGCAATAAATAATGAGAATAAAGTGCAAATATCTTACAGCTATAAACAACTGTCAATATTCAAAGATATCATACCGATATATGAACCTTCCAGATTGTGAAACAGGACCTGTAAGATGAGATCAATCCTGACACAAAAGAACAGAACCATAGAGGCAAAGCCTAAACTATATATTAAGAATTGCCGCGTTAAGTCACATTCCCGCTTTCAGCTATGCTCTGCACGGCCCATCTTCTCCAATTTTGTTCAATGTCAAGGGCAGGCCTCGATGTTTCTTCCTCGAAAAAAGACTGAAGGCGGTTCAAGAAAAAATCCTCACCCGCCTTCAAGAATATAATCCAAAACTAACCTGAGTGAAGAGCCGACTTAACCATTTATAAACACATTCATATCAACAAATTTAGCATTATGTCCCTGGAATTACAAAGCAATTCCTTTGCTTGATTTATTTCTTAACACCCACGAGAACTTTATGTAAATTGAATATGTTACAGTCTATCATCTTCTCCACCCTAATTTCTGTGGAAGCAACCAGTTCCATGACATCGAGATCTGTAACAAAGCCCGCCAGGGCAAATAAAGGTGAAAACCAATTCTCAAATTTGGATCGAAGGCCGCGGGGGCTTTTAGAATGATTGACAATGATAATCTGTCCGCCTATCTTACACACCAGGTACATTTCCTGGCAGAGTTTAAGAGGGTCTTTTGCTGTAGTAATTACATAGGGCGAAATAACTGCATCAAAGGATTCATCCTCAAATTCAAGATTACAGGCATCCATAACATATAAGGAAATTTGGTGTCCATTGGACAAATTGGCCGCCCTCTTTTTGGCCCGTTCAATCATCTTGGTAGAGATATCAATTCCTACAATATAAGATTGGTCGGGGTATAAATTAAAGGTTATCCCTGTTCCAACACCAATATCCAATATCTTTTGATGCGGTTTTTCATTAAGATAGGAAAAGGCCAACTCCCTTCCTGGCTGTAGTGTTTTTCCGAATATCAAGTCGTAAAATGGAGAATAAAAAGAGTAAATATTCTCCATAGAACTACCCAAAAATTTATCTTTATTGTTCATAGTTTTTCTCCTGTCTTAATCGTAATATTATTTTAAATAAACCAATCATATATTTAAAAGTTATTAAAAAATCAAAGCTGCCAAACCTACACTATTTCCTAAAATTACTGCTCAAAACTTTTGGCAATTCCTGAAATATTTCTCGATAAGAGGGATATAGAATATGCCTTTGTTGCGGCTTTTCCAGGCTATTACATAACATTGAGTTATTATCAGAGGGCGACCAGCCCCAAAAAAGACTGAAGGTGGTTAAAGAAAAAACTTAAAACCGTTTTCTATTTTGTCAAAAGTATAGCTCTGAATCTGATTCTAATGCAGAGAAAATAAGGGTGCAAAAAATGGAGCAAAGGGATATTATGTTAAATACCTTTAGACATTATTAAGGCTGTCTGGCCTTTGGGATAATAATTTTCTTGAGTTCCAATGACCTTAAAATCGGCCTTCTGGAAAAACAATTGAGCTACATAATTCTCCTTGGCAGTATGGAGTAAAAGTCTACTCAGGCCAAGCTGGCTAGCAAGGAGCTCCATATGGTTGAGCAGAGCTGAACCAATTCTACTCCTTTGATATTGGGTAATCACTGCTATGGCCAGTATTTCTCCATTAGGAACAGAAAGCATAGCAAAGCTCAGTGGATGCCCATTATTAATATAAATGGCGGTAATCACATCTGGATTTAGAAACCACTGGGATATAATCTCACCATAATCACCAAACATGGAAAAAGCTTCACTTGAAAGCTTATGAATAAAACTACAATCATCTTTAATTGCTTGACGAATAAAGTCTCTCCGTTTAACATCTGTTCTTTCGTCTTTCTCTTTAGCCACTTAGATAATCCATGTTAAAGGCCATTCTGATCATGAGCAAATGCTTGATGCCAGACACTAGGATATTCTATACGAAAGGCGAATAAAGATAATATCTTCAATCGCCTTCTCCAGGTTTGTTCAATGTCAAGCGCAAACCCCGATAGTTCAATTAGAGAAAAATTTTTAGCAAAATCTTCTAATACTCCCTCGTATCTTTTAAAATTTCTATAAGTTTATGCTTTTTATTGTACTCTGGCTTTTCTATGACTACTTCAAGAAGCTGATTGAGAATCTGCCCAACCCTGGGACTGGGTTGCAGATCCGTTATCTTCATTACATCATGACCATTGACTGCTAAATCAGAGATTGTGAAAGGGTGTGATTTTTTAATCTGGGAATTAACTCTATTCTTAAATTTCTCGATATCTTTTTCAAAATCCCTTCCCCGCCCATGGGCCAGATCATCTGCCTTTCTAAGCTTTATAAGGTCATCAACATTATCTAACCCTATCCGTTTTATAAAACGCCTCACCGCCCTGTCGCTTAACTCCATCTTATAGTCAAACATGTGATTGGCAACCAAGCTCGTAACACGAGAAGTCCACTCATTGCTAAATTTCAACCTCATCATAATCTCTTTTGTAAGCTCTGCACTGGCAGCAGCATGACCAAGAAATCTCCATCTCCCGTTAATTTTCTTTCTTACCAGCGGCTTGGAAATATCGTGAAACAGGGCAGAGAGCCGCAAAATTTGATCCCTCTCAACAGAATCAACCGTCTCCATAGTATGCCGGTAAATAGTATATCGATGATAGTTATTCTGTCTTTTTCTGTAACCTTCAACAAGTTCTGGCAAAATTCTCTTGAGAAGACCTGACTTTCTCATCAAATGAAAGCCTGCTGAAGGTCTTCTTACCATTAAAATCTTCAGAAGCTCATCCCGTATCCGTTCTCTGGCTACGCTATCAATAGCTTCTGACATAGCTTTTATAGCCATGGACGTTTCAGGTTCAATGGCATATCCAAGCTCTAAAAAGAACCTGATAGCCCTCATCATCCTCAAAGGGTCCTCATTAAATCTTCCTAATGGGTTGAGTACCGCCCTGACAATCTTCCCTTCTATATCTCGTTGGCCTCCAAAGGGGTCTATAATCCTTTTATTGGTAATCTCATATGCCATGGCATTAAAGGTAAAATCCCTGTGGGCAAGATCCTCCTCAATGCTCTCACCAAATCCTCCGGTACCCCGAAAGGTGGTTACCTCGAAATGCCTTCCTTTGGAGACCAGGGTAACGGTTCCATGCTTCAGATTAAAGCTTGTCATTTCAGGGAAAAGATCACGTATTCTGTCTGGTTTTGCATCGGTAGCTTCGTCCCAATCCTTGACCTCGAAACCAAGCAAAGAATCCCTTATTGCCCCTCCCACAATAAATGCCTGGTAGCCACTCTTAGTCAGCCTTTGCGAAATATCAAGGACGATAGATGGAATTTTTTGCCTGATTATTGTCATAGAAGATCCTGAGCGCTACCTAAAATTGGAAGTAATATACAATTTGATCAATGAGCCAGTGGGTTTTATGGAATTATTCCCTAATGGGTAATAACCTGGAAAGGGTCTAAATTCAGAACTTATTCATATGCCTTTGTTTCTTAATCCTATCAATGCCTCTTGAATCTCTCTTGTCTGTAGTTCAATAATAGAAATCAATTCGTCTGGTGTTCTTTTATCTTCCACTTCCTTTCGGTTTGGATTAACCGCCTTGATATCATAATTTTTGGCCTCAATTTCTTCTGCTGATACACTCCAGGAGCGTTCGCTATTGGCTCTATCCGGAAGTAGCCTGAAGAATTCCTCAAAGTGCTCTATTGTCAGAGGTTGCTTTTTGGTGATATTTTTATTCATATGGTTCCCTTTATGATACGACTTTCGTATAAAAGTGGTATCACTAAAAATACCGCAAATTAAGCTTTAAAACAAGCCTACCTTGCCCCTACTACCCTCCGCATAATATCGCAGATGCCTTTAATATACGCATTAAGCGATTGTTGAGTTTGTTGGGCATCTTTTCTCTTCTCCTACATTCTCATTTTGGACATTCTTGTTTCACCAAATACAATTACATTTGATCTTTTTGTAATCCATATTTAGTATTCCCCAGAGAGCTTTAGTTTCTTTACAAAGAGCCACATTGGAATAATTATGTTTTTCGTTCAGATAAGAGATGATTTTTTTATACATAGCAAGTCTTTGATTAATACCTACCTTTTTCCCCCAATTTGATGACTCTGAGAGATACTTCACCCAGGATTTATCAGTACACCCGTTTATTGTACTTTGTAATCCTCTCAATGAACCCAAGGTGATTCTTTCCGGGTAAAATTTGTCAAATATAAGGTCAATTAAATGAATGTAGTATTTTTCCCAGTTTTCAACAGGAACCATGGGGTCTATTCTTACTCTAACTTCAAAACCCTCCTCATATAATTTTTCAGCAGCTTCAAGCCTTCTCATTACTTTAGGAGCCTTTTCCCATTTATCTGCTACTGGAATAGCATTAAGAGAAAAGCTCATTATTACCTGGTTGTGGGAGTCAAGTTCCAAGAGGTTTTTAATATTAGATGATTTTGTCAAGAATAAAACTTTGTGAGCTTTTTGTGATTCAAAGATAGGGATGATAAATTTGGAAAAAGGGCTATTGCCGTTTTCCCCCATGAGGGAATCTGCAATTTCTCCGGTGTTTAGTATCTCGGGAGTACTGACTCTTTCCAAGAACTCTTTAACATGTAATTCTATTTTCTTATAATCTTTAATAACTGGTTTTATCCCCTCAGGGCGAAACCTAAATGTCCCCTTAAGATAGCACCAGGCACAATCATAAGGGCAGCCGTATGCCCATTTTAACTCCAGAAAATGAGGGCATACCACATCGGTAGGTTTAGAGGGTAAAGGAGTTTTATCAAATCTAGTGATAATTGAGCCATCGTTTACTTTTTTAACCAGGCTTTTATTTTTGCCATTGAAAAGGAGATATTCACTATAATGAACTTTGAGTTTTGGGGCAGTCACGCTTGGGGATAAAGCAAGTGATGCAGAAGAAGGATTATTAAACTTAATTCTTTGTTGGCCACTAGGCTCAATTTCTCTAACCTTTGACCAAAATTTAAGGCCCAATGTGCTTTTGCTAGCAAACAAGAGATAGTACAGGGGTAGCTTTTTTTCTGAACTTTTTATTAATATTTCATCAGTTGATTTAATTTCTTTATATCCAATTCCTTTAAGTTTTTCTCGGTACAGGTCAATGAATCTTTTTCGTCTATAATGAATATCTAAGCCGGATAATTCATCTTCATACAATTTTCGCCAATTCTTATCACCCATAAAACCATCTAAGAGGCTATCATCCTGTTTAAGGAACTGATCTAAGTTTCTCTTAATAGCCATCCCTTCGGGGAAAGTGATAATGAGATCCATTCTTCTATTCTGTGTCAACGTTTTTATTGTTTCGAACTTAATATGTAATCCTGTCGGGTCAATAAGTGAGAGACACAGACAGCCTCTTTGCGGAATTTCTTTAATAATTTCATTCACTTTTTCATTACAATCACCTTCTTTTAGTGAAACTCTGTTTTCTACTAAAGAGCCCTTTATTCTTTCCCTTAGGGCATATAAGGCGTTAGGATTTAAATCGACTAAAAAATATTTCTTAAAGGGATACTTAAGCTTAAGAGCAATTAAGGCAGATCCATCAATTTCTTCTCCGGTCTCTCTTACTCTACATTTTCCGCACCCTGCAAAAAGGTCTATGTAGCAAAGATCCCACTTGTCCTTCATTGCTATAGAGAAGATCTCGAGATATTTTCCAATATAGTAATATTTTTCCTTGGCCCATTTGCCAACACATCTTATATTGAAACCATCGGTGGCCTTTTGGACGGTACAAATTCCAGCCGGAGCATTCTTTTCATAATCACACCCTTTACAGCCTTTAAAAATTAAGTTTTCACTCATTTTTCATACTCTTGTATTACAAATCTCTAAATTTCTATTTTTAAGTTGCTTTTTCTACGGTTTTTATCTCACCCTCATTCAATCCATAGAGCTTATAAACAATTTGATCAATGAGCCAGTCGGTTTTGCGGAGTTTCTCTTTAAGAGGAAGGAGCTTAGAAAGAGACTTCTCATATTCTTTTTTGATGGCTTCGAAAGTCTCTCTTGATTTGAGATTTGTCTGAATTCTCTTTTTGTTTCTATTAAGGGTCCTCCAGAAGCCTTCAAAAGATAGGTGTTCTTCGCCTTTCTGATAGTCCCCAAGATAATTTTTTATTTGACTTTTTCCGATAAGTACCTCAACACCTGCATTTCCCTTCTCATCTGGTTGTATTTTGAGTTGCATCTCAAGCCATTCTAAAAATGCCTTGATTTCCTTTTGCTTTTTCTTGTTCATCTCAATCATCTGCTCGGCAAGAAAAGCTAAGATATCGTGCACGACATCAGATTGCTCCCAGAGTGCACCCTCAGGAATTGCCCAGGCCTTGTTTAGAGGATCTGCATTGTGCTTTTCTACAAGCCCTGCATCTGGATTGTGTTCTTTCATCAATCTAAATTCGACAAAGTGAAAAATAACGTCCGTATTATCGGTATCAAGATATGACCAGTAATGGGTCTTGGCCTGATCAGTTAGCTTTTTCCGATCTGTTATACGCGTTACAAATGATATGCGACAGATGGGCAGGTCTGCAAGGTTGTTAACGTTAATTTTTGGATATGCCTGACGAAGTAGGTTTACGTTTTCTTTCGCGACGAACCATGGCATAAGTACCGAGTTAATGATGGCCGTGAAGAAAAAGAGAGAATAGTCTTCTCCAGGGTAAACCGCATTGAGAATGTCTGTGTTATTGATAAAAGGCTCTTCGCAGTATGAAGCCAGAAATCGCAGAGGAGTCTTTTGAACTATCCTCTGTAAAAGGAGCCGCTTGGAAAAGAAAAATTTGTCTTCTCCCTGGACTGCTAACCATGGCCCATATTTTATCCACATTCCCTGCCACTCGACCTCATATCGGCCTATACAGGTCGCCGTAAACAGTGGTTTCCAAGTATTATCAATTCTCTCAAATCCAGTAAAGGCACGGCCTTCGATAACTGCTTTCGTCTGGGGTGGATTGCCTTCATGCAGTCCGTACGGCCGAGCGCCTCTAGATAACTCCGAAATGGTGCCCAAAGGAATAGATTTCGACTTTATGTAGGAAAGTAATTTACGCTCCTTAGGGTTAACAAAGAAATTGATAATTGCTCTAGGATGCGCGAGAAAGTCTGTTTGTCTGACTGTAAATGAATATGACCACTTTCCTGATCTGATATCAGAAAGACGAGTTTCTAAATTAGTGTCATAGCTTAGTCGTCGAATGTCAATTGCATGATCTTTGGACGGTGATCTGTATTGGAACAGCAGTAACATGTTAGTTATTTCTGCACTTTCGAAAACGTTTCCAGTGTCAACAATTGAATCGATAGTCTTATGCTCAAGTAAGAGTTTTCTAAGGGACAAGCCGTCATCTATCGAGCACCATGTATTTGGAATGATCATTCCAAATCGTAAACAGGAAACAAATTGTGCGAACTTCTCAACGAAGAATGAAAAACTGTCAAGATTGTAAGATGAGGTAGAAAAATGCTTTTTGAACCAGTACTTCTCCTTTGAATCAAAAACTGCACCATATGGTGGATTCCCAACTACCCCATCAAACCCTGGCTTCTTCTTTCTCTGGTGTCCTTCAAAGAAGACCTCAGGAAATTCCAATTCCCAATGTAAGAACCTCTTTTTATCAGCAATACTTTTGCCTTTTTCGAACCATGTTTCCTGGCGCAATATTTCCCATTCCTCATCAGGGGAACGAAGGTTATCCTGAAGCATCTGATAACTTCCAAAATCCACATCATTTCCAAAATAGATGCTGGTCCAAATATCAGCAACATCTTGGAATCGAGAGAGCACTCCTCTGAAATCCCGATAGTACCTTTCTTTTTCTCTTACCTGTTCAACCGTATCTGATGGAACTGATTCAATAAGCTCAAAGGATTTAAGGAGAATGGCTACCTTCTCCCTGAAAGCATTCTCAAAGATTCCAAGTTGTTGCGATTCTCTTTCTAGCTTTCTCTTTTTCAAGGAAGGGGGGCTTACTAAATCATCTATGCTTGCTCCAATCAATGAATTGCCACATCGTAAATGATGATCAAGGAAATTAAGAGGTCTATTTTTTGCTACAGTATAGAGCCAGAGGGAAAGCTTTGTCAGTTCCACTGCCAGTGGGTTCAAATCCACTCCGAAAATGCACCTTTCTACTACTTCCCGTCTTGCCCACCTTATATCCTCTTCTTCTGGTTCTTTTGAGCCATAAGGTTCCTTAGCTTCCCTGATCACCATTTCTTCTGAGGGCTTTAAGAGAGGCTCACCGCTTAAAACCTTAAGGAGTTCCCTTGCCAGAAAATCTGTGGCTTCCACTAAAAAATGACCACTTCCCATGGCAGGATCAAGAACTTTTAATTGAAGAATTCGATCTATTGGGTCATATCCATGAGAAGGTTCTGCACCATCAAGCAGGTTTAGAAGGAAATCACGACGTTCCTGGTTGTCTCTGATAAGGTTCAATAATTTAAGTAAATTCTGCTTTTCCCCCTCTCCTTTTTCCTTAACTATCTCTTCGAAAATCTCATTAAAATGACGAATATTATTTTTAATCTCTTGGGCTAACTTTGATTCCCAATAAATTCTTTCTACTAAGGGGCCAAGGGTGTTATCAATGATATAGTTGACGATATAATCAGGTGTATAATAGGAACCGGTTGCTTTACGTTCTCCTTTGTCAGTAACAAGATATATCTCCCCTTCTCTGACAATTTCCTCTTCCTTGATCTTCTTTTTTACTTTTTTGGCCTCTTCAAGGTGAATAAAGACTTCCTTACCTTTTTCTTTTGTGGGTACGAGATCATTTTCAGCAATCTTGAATTTATATTCCAAAAGCCCTTCGTAAATAGAACCTAAATGACGGATTTGAAGGCTTCCATAATCAATATAAGCCCTATCACTGGAGCGGGAGAGAAGATCCACTGCTTTTGCAATGTAAAGATCACCTAGTCTATATCTTTCCAGAAATTCGTGTTTATCGGGGTCAAAGAGCCCACCATTATACGGTGGTACTCCTAGCTCAGAGTTCCCAATATTTATGATCACAAATAATTCTTCTAGTTTATTCCAGTAACCATGTGTTGAGGTCGCGATGGGTTCGTGCTTATCTAATCTATCTGCTATTTCCTTCTTAAAGACATCGAGACTGTAAGATACTGTATAGATCTTATTTTCCCCAACAGGAAGGAGTCCACGATGCTCTGCATAGAGGATAAAGAGAAGGCGGTAAAGAAGGATCAGGGAGTTGTCATGAATCTCTTTGAGATGACCTTCTTTTAAGTCATTCTCTGGTGATTTCAAGAAGCCTTGGGCAACGGTCTTTAGAGCATGATAGACATTTTCTTTAAGTTCTTCACCGACTGCTTCTGCGTAGTCAACACTTTCCTTGTAGACTTTTTCTAAAAAAGCAGGGAAGGCATTCCTTCTGAAGAAGAGATAGAAGTATTTGAAGTCTTCTGTAGAGCCATTTTCAATAAGGTCTTCTAAATCTATCTCATAGAAGATATCTAGCCTCTTTGAAGTCTCTCTTTCATAAAGTCTCCAGTACCTTCCATCAGTGAGTATCCCCCATTTAACCTCGGTAAGCCATAAATATCTACTTATCTGGAGGGAGGGATTTTGTGGATCTTCGGGGTCAACTTTTATCTTCTTATCGAGGGGTCTTCCCCAGCGTTTTGCTTCGCCTAAACAAAGAGTCTTTTTGAAATACTCTTCCTTGGTTGCTTCCTGGGAAAGTTTTAAGTCTTCTGGGTTGTGAAACAAGGCATAATCAGGGTGTTTGGACCATTCACCAGAAGGAGTGGGGGGCTCTACATCGATTGTCCAACCTAAGATTTCAAATACTTTATCCAGGAAATGTTTTCTGAGTTGAGGTTCATTAAGGGATGAAAGATATTTCTTGTCCAGTACCCTTTTAATTTCTTCTAAACTCCTCCCTAACTCTGATAATGGGATCTTGAATCCCTCCTCCCTCGGCAATAGTTTATCAAGGTAATAATTGGAGAAAAGCCCTTTGTTAAGATGTGGTCTCATATCTTATCCCTCAACACACATATAGCAGATGGTATAAGTTCAGGATTATTCTTAACCACCAAATTTTCTTCATGCCGCTCTTTGCCATCATAAGTGAGTTCGTATTCCTTCTTTGTTTCAAAAGGAATAATATACCTATAGTTATCAGGAAGGGGTTTATTTTCTCGCAGACATTTGGTTATAAATTCGATCTCTTCCTTGCTGAGTTTATTCATAGTTACCGCCCCATAAAATAACACCCTAATCGTGAACCTAATTGTGAAGGTTTATGACAATAGATAATGAAGACCTCTTCCTTTACCTTCAGATTTTAATACCTGCAATTCTATTAGTTTATTTGAAATTTGGTTTATATATTTTTATCTTTCTTAAGGCTCAATAAATTCAGATTATATTCCTCCCCGCCTGTGGACGGGCAGGAATCAGTCCCTCGTCTGCAAAGCTGAAATATTTGTTGTCGCCTATGATGATGTGATCTAATACCTTAATTTGCATAGTATTTGAGGCTGCGATCAATTCCTTAGTAATCTCTCTATCGCTCGTGGAAGGCTCCGGACTGCCTGATGGGTGATTGTGGACAAAGATAAGGGAGGCGGCATTATGTTTGATAGCGCTCTTTATAATTTCGCGTGGGTAAACTGAACTCAAATTTAATGTGCCTTCAAAGAGGTCTTCTACATCTATAGGCTGATTCTTCCCGTCCAGGAATAAAACCTTAAAGATTTCTTTTTTGAGATCGCGCATGGAATGGTAAAGATAATCAAAGACCTCTTTTGACGATTTGCATATAGGTTTTTTAAGAATTTTCTCTTTAAGAAATTCTCTGGCTACTTCCTGAACAAGTCTTATTCCAAAGGCATTGTGTGGCCCAATTCCCTTAATCTCCTGAAGTTCTTCTACCGGTGCTTCAAGAACACCCCTTAATGATCTGAACTTTTTTATAGCTGTTTTTGCCTGCTGTTTACAGTCCTTTCGAGGGGTTCCAAGGGTTAATAGCAACTCGACTATCTCATAGTCATGAAATCCTGAAATACCGGATTTTATAAATTTTTCTCGCAATCTCCTCCTATGTCCTTCTTGGCTCTTGAGATCAATTGGTTTTTCCCTTCCTTGCTGTTCTTTGTTCTCTATATTGATGTTTCTATTATCCATTTAGCAATAGATTCCTTATATGTAGCCTAATACCACCATACAAATCCAGGTTGAACTTCTTGAATGACCTCTCCCAGCCTCACCCAGCGCCACCAGCCCTCTGGAAGTGTAAAGTTAGCATTTTGGATTTGGGACATTTTTAGGGACATCTTAGAGTTTTTTGGGACACCCATGTAATTTTCACAGCATATGCGCTACCTTTTCCTGATTTATGCCAAAATCTAAACGTGTAACTATTCATGTAATTTTCGCATTAATCGTGTAGTCCTTTTGGGGCATATTTTGGGATATTTTTGTTTCTTTTGAGGCACAAGATTTTCTGTGGCGTTCTCCTGCCTTTCATCACATCATAGACGAACTATAATCGAGACAAGAAGTATTTCGGGAGAATTATTCAATAATCTACATATTATTATCAGACACACAGAATCCGACATTTTAGGAATCTGTCCTACCCCTCTTTCTTCGCCGTGGTTTGCCATCGATAATATCGATTCCACATTCGGTCTCTTCACGCCTGATAAGATCTTCTGTCCAGCCGCAGCGATGTAAGGCAGGGTCAATAAGTTTTGCTCTTGTGTCTGCTTCACTTAATGACATTGAGCATTCTCCCTCAATTGAAGTATACCTTTTGTATCTTCCATGATTTTATCCACTATTTTGCGTGCAATTTGCATGCAATTTGCATGCAATGCTACTTTGGTTCCTTTATCTTGTATTTTATCGCCCTTCCAATTCCTGTTTTTTCGATAAAACCTAATTTCTCTAATTGAGCAAGGTCATAATTGGCCGTCCTTAAGGACACTTTAAATAATTCAACATACTTGGCTCTCCCAATAGAGGGATTATTGAGAAGAAATAGTAATACACTTCTTTGCCTTTCGTTTAGATCCTCTTTAGATGCCCTCTCTATAATTATATCTTTTTTTATGGCAGATTCACCCCTGCTTTTAACCTCAAGCATCTGGGTTTTTAAAGCATTAGCAAAATATTCAAGCCACAAGGTCATATCCATATTATTAGACCTTACAGTTTGGATAGCATGATAGTAATCGTTTCTCTTTTGGTCATAAAATTCCGAAAGAGAAAAAAGCCTCTTAAAATCATAACCATTTTTGTAAAGCAGGAGTGTGCAAAGAAGTCTTGCTGTTCTTCCATTACCATCAACAAAAGGATGGATATGGACAAACTGAAATTGAGTGGTTCCGGCAATAATGATTGGTGAAACAGCTATGGGGGTATTCAGCCATTCAACAAGTTCCCTCATTAAATGTGGCACTTCATAAGGTGGGGGTGGAGTATAGATAATCTTATTGTTTATTGCATTAACAACATAGTTTTGAACCTTCCTATAATTGCCAGGGTCTGCCGAATCGCCTCGCACGCCTTTTACAAGAATTTTGTGAATCTCTCTGATAAGTCTTTCGGATATGGGACTCTCTTTTTCTAAATATTGTGAGACAAAATCCATTGCTTTCTTATAGTTAAGAAGCTCCTTTTTATCATCCAAATGAACACCGGGGACTTCCTTTCCTATAAGTATTCTTTTTGCCTGATCGAGAGTTAATCTTGTGCCCTCAATGTGAGTTGAATGATGTGCTTCAAGAGCGATTGCTTCACTCTGCATCTCCCTTATCCATTTTCCCTTTAACTGGGCAGCCTCAAGGAACCCTCGAGCCCTCTCAATCTCTAAAAGGCTGTTATTTATTTTATGTGTAATGGAATATCTTGGTTTAAACATGCTGTGCTCAGGAATTAAACTGTACACAAATCAGTCTTTGTTATAGAGCCAACCCTTGTTTATCAGGTTCAGGTCTCTTCATAAAGATTAAAATTTAACTATAAAAACAATATGTAATTACACTACTTCAATCTGTGCATCATAAACAAAATTCCTGGCTCTTGAGATCAATTGGTTTTTCCCTTCCTTGCTGCCCTTTGATCAGTTTCCATTTCTTAATCATTACTTTCATTACCTTTTCATTGCTTTTTTATGGCAAAATTACAAGGTAAATTTACAATCTCATTTTACCATTAAATTTTCCGGCTTTCTAAAAAATTGTTTTGTTTAAATGTGAACCAGAAATTCTCTTAGTTTCCGTAAGGAAAAGAGTGACAGGCAGAAGGTTGACGAAAAATCATAATCTCTATACTATAAATTAATGAATCCCAAAATCTACATCGGTACCTCTGGCTGGAATTACAAGCATTGGAAAGAACTATTTTATCCTGCGGGTTGTCCAGAGACAAAATGGCTCGAGTTCTATGCCAAACATTATGGAACAGTTGAGCTAAACGCCAGCTTCTATCGGCTCCCAAAATCCCAGACCTTTGAAAACTGGAGAAAAAGAACACCTGATAACTTCATTTGGTCGGTAAAGGCCAGTAGGTACATCACCCACATAAAGAGGATAAAGGATGTCCGAGAGCCTTTGGAGAGGTTCTTCAACGCTGTTGAGTTGTTAAAGGAAAAACTGGGACCAATTCTCTTTCAACTACCACCTAATCTCACGTTTGATGAAGGGATTTTGAGCCATTTTTGTCAAAAGCTAAAGGGAAATCATCTCTATACGTTAGAGGTGAGGCATCAAAGCTGGGCACAAGAAAAAAAGGCACGAGACATACTCAGGGATAACAATATCGCATTTTGTGTCTCTGATACGGCCGGACGCTACCCTTATATCGAGGAGGATACAGCTACCTTTATTTATATAAGGCTGCATGGTTCCAAAAAGCTCTATTCGAGCGAATATTCTGAGGAGGAATTGCAAGCATATGCCCAAAAAATCAGGGATTGGTCCAAGGATACCTACCTTTACTTTGATAATGATTATGGCGGCTATGCTATTAAGAATGCAAAAAAGATGAAAGAGATATTAGGGTTATAATTGAACTGATAAGCCTAAGTGAAAAGGATTTATCATGTAGTCCTTCGATTCATAAGTGCAATGACGAACTTATTTAGACTTCGGCTGAGCTCCCTTCGGTCTGAGCTCAGGGTCGAAGACAGTCGAAGCCCTCAGGACTTAGCTTCTATGATCTTTTTTCCTTGTATAATATTAAAAAGAAGCCAGAATGTGCCTACAGTAACTGCAGAATCAGCTACATTAAATGCGGGCCAGTGGTAGCCTTTTAAAAAAAAATCTAAAAAATCAATTACATAACCCAACCGTACCCTGTCTACAAGGTTGCCCAAGGCCCCTCCGAGGATAAGCGAAAGCCCTACCGTCAACCATTTTTTACTCTTCTTTATCCAGAAAAAGAAGAAAAGGATTACACCTATTGCACCTATTGTTGTGAATAGTAAAAAATAGTAGTAAAATCCACTTCGTGTTTGGCTAAAGATACCAAAGGCCATCCCTCTGTTTTTAACCAAAACTAAACTAAAAAATCCGGGGATTACAGAAAGGATCTGATGCGCCTCTATGTGAGTAACGGCCATCCATTTAGAGGCCTGATCAAGGAGTAAAATAATCAGGGCTAAACTAATAAATAAGAGATAATCTCTTTTCAATTAAAAAGTAGCAATTAAAAATTAGCAATTATCAAGCATCAGAGATTTGGAGCCCTGAAGCATGCGTAAGTTTGTGCAATTGCATGATTTACAGAACTTAGCCCCGACATGTCGGGGAACTTTTTTGACAAGATTGACACGATTAACAAGATTTTTTTATATTCTTTATATCCAGAACATCCCGTCTATCCTGTCTAAAAAAGGAAATTCCTGCTATGAACTATGCCTATCCGGTTAGCACAGGTTCATCTGATTTCGCGGGATTCGTATGTGTCTTCGCGCCTTCGTAAAAGTCCCTGTAGGATAACGACCCCACTCGGGCGGCAATCTTCAGCACGCTATCGA